>Ga0210050_1000056_pt1 | contig 135748 bp, 132 predicted proteins | sample CryGey132114_all_FD_185463 | JGI IMG/M metagenome (GOLD analysis project Ga0210050, IMG submission 185463) | Groundwater microbial communities from aquifer - Crystal Geyser CG22_combo_CG10-13_8/21/14_all (SPAdes) (version 2) | ecosystem: Environmental > Aquatic > Deep subsurface > Groundwater ... | reverse complement strand
CATAGTACCTCCTACTATTTGTTAAATCGATCTATAGTAAGTGCAAGGAGGTACTCAGATATTACAAAGAAAAATAATTTTTTAAGCCACTGAAATTAAACAGTAGCTTGTGCCTGCATAAAGGTATAATGAAAAACGGCATTGGGATCATCAGCGACTTTATCAAGCTCAATTCTCGCTTTATCAACGATGTCCTGAGAGACAACATTTGCCTTCACAAGCTGTGATGAGGCTGATAAAAGCAGATCGGTCCAAAACTCAATTTGCTCTTTTCTCTTTTGAGGTGTGCGATTGTCATAATGCCATGTTATCGGCAAGGTCTTGATGTCTTTGTAACCAAGAGACTGAAGCATATTTCCAAGTTTCATACCAATAAATGGATCGCCACCAATTGATGATTGATAGTCATTAAACGCCATCCAATATTGCCAAACATGTGGCGAGTACGGCTCTAAGAAAAATGATGAGTTCATCACTTCATTCACAACAATAATCGAACCAGAATTTAGAACTCTTCGAACTTCAGATAAAACTCGAAGAGGATCAGGCATATGTTCTAAAACCCAACATAAAAAAGCCCCATCAAAAGAGCCTGACTCAAAAATCATTTTTGAGGCGTTCATTTTTTTTATTTCAAAACGATCTTTCGCAAAATCTAAACTATCGAGTCTTTGCTTTGCCATAGAAATTTGAGCGTCAGATAAATCGATGCCAGTAAGCTTAAGTTTTGGATAACGTCTTAAAATAATCTCACTTTGTGCACCTACTCCACAGCCTACTTCTAATAGCTTTTTAACTGAAGAGAAATTAACATTTTGATAAATTGAATGCTCTGCATAAGCGGCTTGTTGTCTAAGACGATCCTGTTCCTCAGGACTAAATCCATGTAAATAAGGAAACTCAGTGGCTATATTATTATCTTCTGTTTTCAAAAAATTCTCCTAGCGCTAGGATGTCATAGTGGAATTATATTACTACAAATTGCTCGCTCTCTTTAAAAAAGAAAAAAGACCCTATGTGTTAGCCGGCGGTAATAAGGGTATCAAGAACTTAGTAGAAGATTTTTACGAGATCATGGATAAAGACTCTAAAGTCGATCAAATCCGTCAAATGCACCCCAAAGACTTAACGCTTTCTAAAGAGAAGCTCACTAAATTTTTAAGTGGATGGTTTGGTGGACCTAATTTATATTGGCAAGCTTATGGCCACCCTAGAATGAGAGCTAGGCATATGAAATTTACCATTGATGCGAGCGCAAGAGATCAGTGGTTAGCCTGCATGAAAATGGCGATACAAAATACGAAATGGAATCAAGAATTTAAAGATTATACTTATAAATCGATGAGCGACTTTGCTCATCATATGCAAAATCGGAAGTAGTATGCCTAGCTTTGCAAAAAGAACACAGACTCTAAAAGAATCAATCTTCACCACCATGTCTAATCGCGCAAGACAAGCTGGAGCTATCAACTTGGCCCAAGGCTTTCCAGATTTTGATGGACCAGCTTGGGTTGTAGAAGCAGCAAAAGACGCCTTATCCAAACCAGATAGTTTGTACAATCAATACGCTTCTGCTTTAGGCTCTCCTATTCTTAGAAAATCTGTGGCGAATCAACAGCTTCAAGACTGGGGAACGCCTTTTGATGCTGATAGCGAAATTACGATTACCGTTGGTGCTACTGAAGCCATCTACGCTACTCTTCAGGCTTTAGTGGATGAGGGGGATGAAGTCGTCGTGTTTGAGCCAATGTACGACTCCTATGCAGCTACTGTAGCTATGATTGGCGCTCAAGCTAAACCAGTTACATTAAGGCTACCTGACTTTTCTTTTGATATAGAAGAACTCAAAAAAGCTTTCAGTTCTAAAACAAAAGTTGTCATGATCAACTCTCCACATAATCCTACGGGTAAGATCTTTAGCTTGGAAGAACTTAAAGTAATTGGTCAGCTCGCCATCGAACATGATGCTTGGATTATTACGGATGAAGTTTATGAGCATCTTACTTACGATAAAGATCATAGTGAATTTGCAAAATGGAGATCAAGCCCAGCTATCAGAGAGCGTTGTGTTGCTATTTCAAGTGCTGGTAAGACTTTTGGTATGACTGGTTGGAAAATTGGTTGGACACTAGCACCGGCTAACTTAAGTGAAAAAATAAGAATGGTTCACCAATACATTCCTTTTTGTGCTACTCACCCACTGCAAATTGCCGTTGCCCAGGGACTTGATAATCGTGCTGACTACTTAAAAGAGTTCAAAGCTGACTATGCCAGAAAGAAAGACTTACTCTTTAATGGATTAAAGGAGCTTGGTTACAATGTGATTAAGCCTGACGGGACTTATTTTTTACAAGTTCAAGTCAATGAAGATGCCTTTGATTTTTGTAATAAGCTTATTGATCAAAAGAAAGTGGCAGCGATACCAACCGCACCTTTTTATTTAAAAGATAAACAAGGTGAGAAATTAGTAAGATTTTGTTTTGCGAAGAAAGATGAAACAATTCTTCAAGCGATAAAAAGGCTTAAGGCGTAGACTTTTTTAAGACTCGACTAAAGAATTTTAAGAAGTCGATAAGTTCCGCTATCTTCATAGGGTATTTGTCTTCATCAACAACTAAGATGTTTCGATATCTGAATTTAGACATATTATTAATAGCAAAGACAAGATGATGCTTAAGCATCATACTATGAGGTTTAGGCGTCATTATGCCAGAGATAGGCTGAGATAAAATTGCTGCATCACCAGTGAAAACTTTAGTCATCAAGTCTCTTTCAGTAATAATACCCATAAGAATTGTCGACCAAGAAGTCACCGCAGCAACTGGAAGATGAGTTTCTTTCATCTTTAACCATAAATCTTTGATTGTTGCCTTCTCATCCATTTTCAAAATTTCACTACCATCAACTTCTTTCATCGAAGCAAATAAAAAAGAACCAGTAATTAACGAGTCTTCTTGATTATGATAAAGATGAGACTCCTCATGAATTTGACCTTCATCCGTCTCCCAAGAGACGAGTGTACCAAACATAGAGCAGACATCTTTATAACTATCAGCAATAAGGTCTAAAACGTCTCGGGCAGAGATAATATAATAACTATTATCTTTTTTTAATGGTAGATGCCTAAATTCCATCAAGGCCATCATCTGAACTGCGTCAGATACGAGCTTATCACATTCAATATAAAAAATCTTTTTGGACATGATCGATGAAACTTGAATCTCATTCCATGATGAAAAATTATCAGGTGTTGTCCTAAGCACCATATCTCTTTCAGAAATTACACCTATAAGATTATTTGCATCATCAGTAACACCTAATACCCCAACATTTAGCTGGTTAAATTTTATAATCACTTCACTCAAAGGCATTTCAGCAGAGACCATCTCCATTTGGGGAAGATCAAGTTCAGCTAAATTTTTGGTAAAGACATTCAACTAAAATCCTCGTCTCTTGAAAACAAAGTTGGTGATAATAAAGATCATCACAGTTGCAACGCCAAATTGAGAAATATCAACCCATGCAATTTCAGTATTGGCCGTCTCCGCAAAGTTTTGAACAATGGAGTGAGGGGCAGCAAATCTTGGAATAACAATCCATAAAATTAAACCAACGACTTTCAATAAGGATAAATTGGCAAAGGCATTTTCGGCATCAGCAAAAACAGACCTTGCCCAGCTACCACCCATTGCAGCTAAACCAGTTAAAATCATACCTGGGGCTTTACCAACCCATAAAGAAACAAACAGACCTAAAATTACCGCAGCCAGAGTCGGTAATAACGATATCATTGGCGCTAAAATCATCGCAGTAACAGGAATTTCCTTAATAGCATCAAAGAAGAGTACTGCCGTTAAAAGAAAACTCAAAAGCTGATAGAAACCAACTAATAACCATGACCCTAAAACTCTTGAAATTAAATACCATGTTCTGTTTATAGGAAATGCAAGGAGCTGTCCTATAACATTGCTTGAAATATCCGATCTTACACAACCAAGACCAAACAGCAGAGCAAGAAAAACACTCCATGCATTAATGAAAGCGTAATAGATCCAAAAGAGTTGACCGTTACCAAGCATTTGAGGTCCGCCCTCCACTTGAATCTGTTCTCTAAAGGCTTGCATAATACTATAGCCAATAACAAGCATCCCTATGGTAATTGCAATCACCATGTAGAAGCTTTTACTACGAAGTTCTTTTTGAACGGTATTCCACGTCAATAAAAAAAATGCTCTATTATTCATTGTACGATCTCCGAAAAATAATCTTCGAGTGATTTACCTTTTAAGAGTTGGTTCTTTTCGCCAACAACAAGAAGTTGTCCTCTATTTAGAATGCCAAAATGGTCACACAAAGGTTCGACTTCAGATAAAATATGACTATTGATAAATAAAGTTATATTTGACTTTTTAAGTTCTCTTAATAAGTCTTTGAGGTCTTTTATTCCGATTGGATCAAGCCCCGAGAAAGGCTCATCTAAAATCAGTAAACGTTTATTACCAAGCAAAAGTGACGCAATCCCTACTCTTTGTAGTTGTCCTTTTGAAAGATTAGAAAGCTTTTTGTTAGCAAGTTCTGTAATCTTCAGCTTTTGCATGGCCAATTCAATTTCACTACCGCTTTGAGATTTAGAAATTCCAGAAACAGCAGCATGAAACTCAAGAGTATCTTTAACTTTGTAGTATGGGTAAAAAGAAAACTTCTCTGGTAAATATCCGATCTGAGCTCTCGCTTCAGCAATTCCTGCTTTTTGATCAAACAAATTTAAAGATCCAGATTTAGGATTTTGCAGTCCGAGCATGATCTTAACGAAGGTCGTTTTGCCCGCGCCGTTTGGACCTAAAAGAGCAAAACATTGCCCTTCTTGAATCTCAAAACTAACATTATCCAAGGCTTGATAGGAACCATATTGATGGCTAAGATTCTGTGCTTGAACGATACTCATCGTCACTCCTCAAAGTAGCTTCATATTAATTACTCTATCTTACCTTAATTATTTAAAATTGCATGATTAAGAGTAAAACACTCCAGTTATCTTTCCCTCAATAAATCCTTCATAAAAGCCGAAAATTATATAAGGAGTCCATGTGTACTTGAGTAAAAAACTTTCCGGCATTCTTCTGGCTTTAATCATTGCCTCTGTCATTGAGATTGCGATGGTAGCAGGTTTCTATGCCACAGTTGCAGAGGGTGATCCTACATTTTTTAATCGAATCTTTGTTTTGGCCGGTGGAAACTTTTTAACTGGTGGCTATATTCAGTGGCTAACCTTTTTTGCCTTTTTTTGGTCAATGATTGAAATCAGAGATTGTTTTAGAAATATCAATTTTCAAAAACGTGGTTATAAACTTAAGCTTCTACCAACAAACGATAAAATTGTGCTTATGGCCCAGGATGTAATGGAAATATTAGTTAAAGCTCAAGAAGCTGAGAAAACTAAAAACAAAAATCTTTTAACTAATATTATTAAAAAAGCCTGCACAAAATTTAGAACGTCAAAAAATATTTCTGAAATGATCGAGATCATATCTATTCAAACAGAAATTGATAAAAATAAAAGTGAGAGTGATCAAAGTAATATTCGCTACCTCACTTGGCTTATCCCGTCGGTTGGCTTTATTGGAACAGTCCTAGGTATTTCTCAAGCACTTACGATTGCAAACAGTGGCGATATGCAACTTATTACTTCAACTCTTGGAGTTGCCTTTGATACAACCTTAGTCGCATTAATCCTCTCGATTATCGTGATGTGGTTTTACCATAAACTGCAGGAAGAAACAGATAGATTACATGATGAAATTAAAGAATATGTGATTGAAAATCTAGTCAACAGAGTTGAGGCATAATGGCAAAAAGAGAAGCCAACGCCATTAACATCGCTTTTCTAGACCTTCTCTCTGGAGCTCTGGGAGCCGTCATTATTTTATTTGTTGCCGTTCCAAAATCAAAAATGCCAACTCCTGAAGATGCACCCATAAAACCAAAAGAAGAAACAGTACGAGCACAAGAAAACAAAAAAGCTAAATACAAAGCTTTTGAGACAAAACTTGATGGGTATATTGATACAATGGAGCTGCAAGAAAATATGATTGCGGATCTAGAAAACGAAAATAAATTACTAAAACAAGAATTAGAAAAGGTAGAAAAACCATCAGCAAGAAATCCAGCTTCAGGAGCATCTGACCTAGATAGCGGATTCAAATTTAAAGGCAAAGATATTGTTTTAATTATCGATGTCTCAGGATCAATGAACGCTGAGGATCGAATTGGTCAGGTTAAAGCAGGTCTTAAGATGCTTGTCACTTCAATGGGAGCAGACTTTAGAGTTGATATCGTGAACTTCCCAGGCAAACAACCTCAGCCCTATGATGTCCTTTGGGGAAGCCTAAAACAATTAACTCCTGAGAATAAAAAAATTATTTATAAACATATTTCAAGACTTTCTCCAGATGGTGGAACACCTACAAGACAAGTGCTTGATTATGCAATTTCACAATATTCAAGAGCAAGCGACATTATTTTATTAACAGACGGTGCACCGACAACTCAGTATGGACAATATGATAATATCTACACTCTAGTATCTGAAACAACTAAGCAAAACAGAGGTAGAGTTCAAATTAATACAATTGGTGTAGGAAGCTCCTTCTTGCTTGATAAGACAACCAATCACTACATTTTCCTGGAAAAGCTTGCACGTGATAACGGTAACGGGTTCTTTTACGGTTTCTAATCAGAGTCTCTAAACAGTACTGCTGCTTGAGTATTAACTGATTTCCTAGCAATTAACTCTACCGTGATAGCACCAACAGCAGTAATGGCAAAAAGACTAATCACAGGTAACTGAATATCAAACGCCCAAAGCCCATCAAAGAGAAAAAACGACAAGGCATAGCTCATAGCAAGTGAGCATAGAACCCCACAAGCCGCTGCGCTAAAAATAATCCCTAAAAACTCCAATCTTACTTTAAAAAGAAGATCCTTTTTTGAGATACCCAGCATTTTTTCTAAAGCAATATCTTTTTGTCTGACAAGTAACTGGTGATTAATAATAAAGCCAATAACGAGCAAGCCTACAACGACAGTGAGCATCGACATCAGAAGTAAAGCCTTCGACATTGTACCAAGCACGACAACAATTCGCTCCACCACACGCCCCACATCTACGGCAGAAACATTGGGAAAAGATTTATAAAGATCAGTCTGAATTTGATCTTTATCTTTATCCTCAAGATGACCAAAGGTGGCCAAAAAGGTTTTAGGAGCATCGTTTAGAAAGCCTTCTTGAAAAGTGATGAAAAAGTTAGGCATAAAACTAGTCCAGCGAACTGAACGAATGTTTTTAACTATGCCTTTAATAGGCATACCCAAGACATCGAATTCCAGCAAATCACCTATCTTTATACCAATACGAGCTGCAAATCGTGTTTCTATACTAATTTCAGCTGGTTTTAAAAAATCAGGATCTGAATATTGACCTGAAAATTCCTCGCCTTCCAACATTTTCTCAGAAGGATTAAGCCCTTTGGCATAACTTAAATTCATTCCTCTATTTCTAAAACGTGCGTTTTGCTCTTCTTCACGAGTTAGGCCTTTATCAAGCTCAACTTCATAATTATCATCATTAATGCTAACCAAGCGAGCTCGCACCATTGGCGACATATTTTTTAATGGTAAATTATTTTCTTTTGAAAACTTTCTTAAACCCTCGACTTGATCCTCTTGAATATCAAAAAGAAAAAGACTTGGTCTCTCTCTAGAATCATCTACGCTAATTTCATTCTCTAAATTAACTCTTAACTGAGGAATGAGATTAAAAACTAGCGAACAGTAAAAAATAGACAAAATAATGGCACTCGTTGATGCCCATGAACGAGAGCATCTTAAAATAGTATGCCTGAGCATTATATTTTTAGGCGTAAGTCCTTCTAAGAATTTGAGTGTTAAGCGCAGTATTGGTAATACGATTAACAGGAAGAGAATAATCGCACCTAAAAAAGCACCCGAAACGATATAGGACTGAGCAACGTAAAATGAGAGGATACAGAAGAATATTGGCCAACCTATCCAGGAAATTTTATCCGACAGACTAAGTTTTGATTTAGTCGCTGTTGCAATTGCCTTTTTGGCCAATGGAAAAGCTAAAAGTAATGGCGATAAAATACCAACAAATGCGACTATAAAAAAAGGTTTAATCGAGACTGTATCTTCAAGCGCAATTGGAAGAAAGCTAGCACTCAAACTTTTAAGAGGCGGAATGAGAACCAAACCAAAAAGCAAGCTTAACAGAGTTCCTACAACAGATAAAATTATAAGATGAATCAGTGAGAATTTAAAAATACTAAATCTTGGCATTCCTATAGCATGAAGAACTGTAAAATCATAAGCCTTATAACGCAAATGAGCTTGATAAAGATAAATGATTCCAACGCTTGCCAAGAACATAGCAACCAGTGAAACCAAGCCTAGAAAATCTCCTAAATAAGCAAGAGTACGACCAACTTGATCCTCCTCACTTGTAGGAGTTGAAACTCGAACAGTGGGATCATAAGATTTTTTAAGCTGATCAATTTTATCCTCATAATCATCTACGACTTGAACATCTGAAAATTTAAATCCGACTTTGTAACTGACCGTACTACCAAATTGAATAAGCTTTCCACGATCAATCCCCTCCATCGACATATAAACTCGAGGAGCAATCGCTCCAGTCTGCATTGACTGCTGGACATCCTGCTCAACTATATCCTTAACTTTGTACTCAGAATTTCCAATTGGCATAATATCGCCAATTTTCACACCTAACTGATTAGCGATTTCTGGATAAATCCAGACTTCATCCTCTTTTAAGCGATCTGCATCTCCAGGATATTTTGCTCCAGAGCCTAAGACTAGCACTCCATAAAAAGGATAACCGTCATCTTGCGCCCGGATTTGAATAAGCCGAGAAAGATTATTAAACGAAGTCATCGAAAATAAACTTAATGACGTTTTTGGTGTAGATTTTGGAAAATAGTTCTGAACCTGATCAACTTGTTCTTTTTTAATGGGAAAGCGAGAACTTATTTCGAGATCCGCACCTAATAATTCTTTTGATCTACTTTGTAAATTTGATTCAACAAGGCCTTTGAAGGTTTCAATCCCAGTTAATCCTAAAAGACCAAAAAAAACGCTGATGACAAAAAAGAAAGAAAATCTTCGATGATTTCTTATTTCTTTAAGTGCAAGTTGTAGAATCAAAGAGATGCTCCCTGAACTAGACTGCCATTTTGCATTGTTAAGATTCTTGAGCATTTTTTTGCAAGTCGATCTGAGTGGGTCACTACAAGTAAAGAAGTTTCATGTTTTTCCACAAGATCAAACATCAAATTCATGATCTCATCACCTGTACTCTCATCTAAACTGCCAGAAGGTTCATCTGCTAAGATTAATTTAGGATTAATGGCAATAGATCTGGCGATGGCCACTCTTTGCTGTTCTCCGCCAGAGAGCTGGTTTGGAAAATGATTTTCTCGGTTAGAAAGACCGACTTCCTTAAGAATATTAAAGGCTTTGTCTTTTGCCTCTTTATCGCCTTTTAACTCCAAAGCTAATGCGACATTTTCCCATGCTTTAAGGTGTGAAAGAAGATGAAACTGCTGAAAGATCATTCCAATTTTAGTGGCACGCAAACTAGTTAGCCCATCTTCACTAAGCGTCGAGTAATCAATATTATCAAACTTCAACTGACCTGAATCAGCTCGTTCAAGTCCACATAAAAGACTTAACAATGTCGATTTACCTGAACCAGATCTTCCAACAATAGCAACACTTTCAGCTTTAGCTACGGAAAAAGTAATCTCTTTTAAAACTTCAAGGCGTCCCTTAGGCGTATCAAATCCCTTAGCGACTTTATTTACTTCAAATATCATTACTTTGATCCTTTTCTTTTATCATTTTCAGAAATTAAGATAGGTCGTAAAATTTTCATTACATTTTTTGCCAAAACTTCATGCCCTTTAACATTAGGATGAATTCCGTCTGCCTGATTATACTCTTTAATGCCAGCAACGCCTTCAAGTAGAAATGGTATAAAGTCTAATTGATATTTAGTTTTTAATTTGTCATACATCGAAGAAAACTTCTTTCGATATTCCTCTCCATAATTTGGAGGAATAAGCATTCCAGTTAAAACAATTCGAATATTATTCTCTTTTGCCAAGGCAATCGTTTGAGCTAAGTTTTTTGATGAAGACTCAACATCAATTCCTCTAAGACCATCGTTTGCGCCTAAAGCCAAAACTAAAACATCAGGCTTACTTTTTAAGAACCACTTCAGTCTTGAAGGGGCATTTGCGCTTGTCGATCCACTAACACTTCCATTGGTAACTTTGACTTTAAATCCTAGTTCATCAGCCTCAAGCTGTTGCTTGATGATACTTGGAAAGGCTTTCTCTCTCGACACGCCGTAGCCCTCAGATAGAGAATCTCCCATAAAAAGTAAATGGAGCTGTGCGTGAGCCTGAGTGCTAAATAGAATTAATAAAAGAATCAACTTCAAAGGATTAGCCTCGTTTATAAATATTTTTATTAAGGAATTTTCTCAATAAATGTATCTGATTTTTAGTTGGTATTGTTAAATTCGTATTGTATTTAACATCGACATAGGTATCAACGAAATGAACCAGACTTAAATCAGCACCATTTTCAACCAAAATCTCCCTAAGACGTAATGGTGCCACAGTTTTATCAACATTTAGGTCAAGTTTGTGTAGTTTTTTAAAAAACTTATCGTAATAACGATTAATTTTAGACCATGGATTTTTTGATCTATTTTGATTGAATAACCAAAAAAGAAATAAACCAAACCCTGCAATAAAGAAAGTGCTCCAACGATGCCATTTTTTACTAAGCTGTTCAAGTCCAAGAAATTCCCAAATTTTTTCTTGTCTATCTTGATCGAAATTGATGAAAGCGAGATTTAAATTATAATAAGTGGAGTCAATAAACTTAAAAAAATCATTGAAATAAACAAAACGATAATTTGTAAGCCACCTACCCTCAATCTGGTTGTCTTGATACCATTGCTGATTAAATTCAGTCGCTCCCTGAGATATTAAACTAGGAGCAACAAAGAGGGTTGGATCATTACGAACCCAACCATTATCTTCGTCATAAAAATGAACCCAAGCATGAGCATCGCGACCGCGAATGACCCAATAATCACCTATTTCATTTAAATCTCCGCCATGAAAGCCTACAGAAATGATAGAAGGTATATCAAAAGATCTAAGAATGATTGCTTGAGCAGATGCAAAATGTTCACAAACGCCAATTTTACGATCCTCAAGAAAACTCTTTAGTTGTTCAAATGGTGTCCCTTCGTACTCTCCCGGAGATAATGAATATTGAAAATCTTTTGAAAAAAGTTCGTTACTTTTTTTAAGTATCTCTTGTCCGCTAAGATTTCTGTATTCAGGAAATAGATTTCTAATATATTCCTTAATTTCATCAGGAATTTGGGTGGCAGATTGAAGAGAAACAGGATCATCCTTTTTTTTATTTTCAAATAATGATGAACTACGCCAACGTGTTTTTTGATTCGTTAAGGGATCCATTCTGGCATCCCCCAGGCCACGCCAACTAACCTGACCAAGAGAAAGGAGCTTTAAATCACTAACTGGAGATAATAAAAATAAAGACCCTTTTCCAAAGTCCTCCATATCGGCCTCAAAATCATAGAAACCTAACTTATTGACAGGTAGATGACTGTCAAAGATTACAGATTTGAGTCTAAACCAGTTAAACCCATCTGTTACTCCAAGAGTTGAACCATGCCAGTACATATCTGGTAATGCAGGTGAAGAAGCACTAAATCGAGCTCTAAAAATGATATTATCTGATTGCTGCAGTTTAGTGATGGAGCCTGGTTGAAGTTTTTCTGAATAATCGGTCCATGGATGCGTTTGGTTTTTTGAAGTTGTTCTAAAAAGAGTGAATGATGATCTAGGAAAGGAGAAAAATAAAACTGTTGCCAGAGCAATCGAAGTAATCATTAATCGCCAAAGAATTTTTCTCTTTCCTGGATTCATAAAGGCATTTGAAGTTGATTTGTTTTTTTGTAAATCCATAAAGACGGCACACATCATGGTGGCAGAAACAATCATAAATAAAAGCAAAAGTAATGACTCAAGCAAAAGGTATTGTGAAATCATCATTAATTGAAAAATAAGGAAATAAAGAAAATAATCACGACTTTTATTAATTTCCCAGAGTTTTAAAATAGACAATAAAGCAAATAAGCCAGCTGCAGCTTCAACATTTCTAAGTCCAGAATACTCATTCCAAACTAAGATAATTGAGCTAATTAATATCAAGGATCGAAGAGCCTTGTTAATTCTAATATGCGTAACTCGTGAAATAACCGCCACTGAGACCAAAACAAGGTAAACGATGACGATTGTATTTGAATGTAAAGCGTAAAAAGGTAAGAAACCTGCCAATGAAAAAAGAATGGAGATCCAAAAAATATGTGCCTTCATTGCAAAAAGATCTTTTCTTTTTTGAATTCGCTTAAAACTTCAAAAAGGTATTGATGATGATAGGCACCTGTTGTAGCGATGGTTTTAAACCCATCAGGCATGATGAGTGAAAGGCTCGAATTTGAATGGTGGTTCTCAATATAATAAGTTGCTTTAGAAAGATTATCTTCTATATCCCCGTTTCGAAGATCAAGACATTCATGAAAACCAGATTCATCGCTGTAGGTTCGCACTTGAGGACTTCCAAGTAGCATACTTCTTTTTTGATCTACCCGCGATACACCATCACCTGTTCTATGTTCTCTAGTCTCGACATACTCTTCAGTGCCTGTGGTCAAGGTGATTCGTGGTGCAGATGAAGTTTTATGGTCATGAGTAGTAGAAGTATGAAGCTGTCCTTCAATAGGTTTTGGTAAAACCTTTAAAAGGTTATTTATGGGTCTATATTTCCAAGAATAAAAAAGCCCAAGTGGAAAACGCGTAGAAATTGTTAAGCGTGAAAGTTGGTAAACACCTCTTGGAAGTTTAAGCAATGACATATCTAGATAAATATTCTTTTTTTCTAAAGGTTTAATCTCTTCAATAAAACCAACTACGACACCTTGAGATTCAATCAATAGATCAAACTGAGAGCGCCTTGATGTATTTTCGACCGTTATTTTTAATGGAGAAAAAGAATTATTTCTAACTAAAACTTTTTCTTCACTTGGTTTTATTTCAATTTTCTTAATTGATTCGTTTGCAATTACTGCTGAAAAAGAAACAAAGGAAAAAAATAAAAAGGTGCAATAAAAAGCAAGGTTATGCCCATAAGAAATCGCAATAAGAAAAAGCACAAAAGCTATAAAAGAGAAATAGAATCCAATACTCGTAGGAATAATATAAACACGCTTACCATGAGAAACCTGTGAGATCCTTTGAATAAAAGAATCTGGCATTACTTGACTTAAGCGTCTAAGGAATAGGTAACTCGCCGATAAGTTTTGAGACTTCGAGTTGGCCAATTTTCATTCCCCTTGCCCCAGCTACACGGTGACCAAAAACATAAGGAGCTAAATACTGAATGTCATCAGGTGTACAATGAGATCGATTTGAAAATGCTGCTAACATTTTTGACGTACTCATCAAGTCTTGACCTGATCTAGGTGAAATATGAGCACCCTTTTGCCTTAAAGCCGTCATTAAATCCATGACATAATTTAAAAGCTGGTCACTCACGATAATGTCACGAGATTTCCAAGCAAATTCTTCACAGTCAGAATCGGTTAAACATTGGTCAATTTTTTCAATTAAACTTCTTGGGTCTTCCATTAATAAAATTTTCTTTTCAAGTTCTCTTGATGGAATATCAAGAGTTATACCTAAGCTGAAGCGATCAAGTTGAGACTCTGGAAGCGGATTTGTTCCAACTTGTTCATAGGGATTTTGGGTTGCAATCACGCAAAATTTATCAGAAAGCTCATAGGTTTTGCCGTCAAGAGAGACAGCCTTCTCTTCCATCGCTTGAAGCAGAGCCGATTGCGTTTTTGGTGAAGCACGATTGAGTTCGTCGGCCAAAATCATTTCGTTGAAAATAGGTCCTTTTTGAAACATGAAAGCATTTTCATCTTTAACCCAAATCGGACCACCTAAAATATCAGAAGGTAAAAGATCATTCGTAAACTGAATACGAGTGACTGGTCGTCCCAAAAGCTTTGCATTTAAAGACGCAAGTACAGTCTTGCCCATACCTGGTTGATCTTCAATGAGGATATGTCCTTTTGCAAGAACTCCTAAGAGAACCAAGAAAACTTCTGTTTCTCTACCAATAAGATATTGGCCAGAAATTGTTAAATAATTTTCTATTCGTTGATCATATTTCACTCACAAATTATACCCACACTCTTTAAAGTCTGTGATACATTTTTAGCAATTATTCATTGGAGAATTTATGACAAGCAGCATTTACGACTTTAAAGCTCAAGCAATTAACGGAGATGAAGTTTCACTTTCTAACTGGAAAGGTAAAGTATTGTTGATTGTTAATGTTGCAAGTCGTTGTGGATTCACCAATCAGTACGAAGGTATGCAAGAGCTATTTGCAAAATATAAAGACAAAAATTTTAGTATACTAGCTTTTCCATGTAATCAATTTGGTGCTCAAGAGTCTGGCTCAGATGAAGACATCAAAACATTTTGTGAAACGACTTTTAACGTTACCTTTCCAATGTTTTCAAAAATTGATGTAAATGGGGCCAATACTCACCCTCTATATACTTTTCTTAAAGAACAAAAGCCTGGCGCTCTTGGCACCAAAGGCATTAAATGGAATTTCACGAAATTTCTTATCGATAAAGATGGAAAGCCTGTAGAGCGCTATGCTCCACAGGACAAACCAGAAGATTTAGTTAGTGATATCGAAAAATACTTATAGATCTTTAAGATAATTATCAAAGGCTTTCATATTAATGAATGACCTAAATTTCTTAGAACCGCTAAACCTTTCATAATCAAAGTTTGCCGTACCACCAAACAACAGCATGTCGTCGTTATTGATCCCTTTCATCAAACGAGAGATATAATCGTCGAGAAACTCTCCGTTACTATCGGCAACACCTTTAGTAGCTCCTAGGATTATTCTATTCGCTTCTACTGATTGATAAGTATCAAGTAGAGACTGAAGTGGCATATTTGGGCCTAGATAAAAGAAGTTGAGATTATAATGGGCACAAAGAAGAGCGGCTTGAAGAATGCCAAACTCATGATAGTCATCTTCAGGACAAGCTATAATGAAATTATAAGGTTTGGTTGATTTTTGAGAATAATGTTTAAACAAAGAGTGACCAATATGAAATTTCAAAATGGCACTTAAAGCGTGCTCTTGAGAAATAGAGAACTCTTGTCTGACAACTTTATTGCCAACTTCAGTTAGAAGTGGGGAAATAATATCGAGAGCGAATTCTCTTGGAGTTAAAAGAAGTTTTAGTTTTCCAATCTCATGAGAAATAATATCAAGTTTATATGTAGCGAGTGCCATCATCAAACTAGATAAAGACATATCGATATCAACTAAAGGTTTTTTTAAGTTTTTAAGCTCATTGCTTTCAACATCAGCAGTTTGCTTACCGAGTTTTTTTAATAGTTTTTTTAATTCTTGGGTATCGGTATTAGCGATTTGTCCAATACTGTGACCTAAAGTACAAAGTTCTGACAAAAGACTTAAACGCTCTATCTCTTTTTGAGAATACTCTCTGCGTCCCTTGTCATTGCGCTCAGGGGTAACGGCTTGATAGCGCTTTTCCCAGGCTCTAATAGTATGAACACCAACACCAGAAATTTTGGAAGCAAGTTGAATATTATATCTTTCACTCATGGTAGACTCCGATAAAGACAATCTACGCTTTGTCTGGATTTGTGTCCAGGCGCTGTCTAACCATTGTCTATAACAAAACCTAGACAGATAAGCTAATCTTGAAGCCACTAAGGAGCTAAAAATGAAAATTATTATGACTGGTGCTACAGGATTCGTTGGTTCAACTCTACTAAGAAAACTACACTCTCAAAATCACACGATTACAGTGCTTACTCGTTCTGCCAATCGCGCCAAATCTAAATTTTCAGACCTTAAAGAGAGAGTTGAATTTATTGAATGGGACGCTCCTTATAATGATCTGCCTGCTGGAGCCTTTAAAGATGCCAATGCCTTGATCAACCTTATGGGTGAAAATATTGGTGGAAAAAGATGGAGTGAATCTCAAAAGAAAAAACTTAGAGATTCTAGAGTACTGGCTTCCTCAAAGCTCGCTGAAGCCGTTAAGCGTGATCTACCAAATGGGCTTGATGTTCTCGTTTCAACTTCTGCTATTGGCTACTACCCTGTTAACTTAAACTTAAAAATGGATGAGAATCACCCAAGTGCCAATTCATTTCTCTCAAGACTATGCCAAGATTGGGAGCAAACTGCGCATACTATCGATGCTAAAAGAACAGTCATATTAAGAGTCGGTGTTGTGCTTGGAAAAGGCGGCGGTGCTTTGGCCAAACTCTTACCCATATTCAAGCTTGGTCTTGGTGGACCAGTTCTTCCAGGAACACAGGTTATGTCTTGGATCCACAAGCAAGACCTAGTCAACCTCTACGCTGAAGCAATTAATAATGATGGGTTTCAGGGAACTCTCAATGCTGTAGCCCCTAATCCTGTATCAAACTCTGTCTTCTCAAAGGCTTTAGGTTCTGCGCTGTCTAGACCAGCTATTTTCCCAGTGCCTGGATTTGGGCTTAAAATTGCTATGGGAGAGATGTCAACAATCGTACTTGATTCACAGACTGTTGTGTCCACAAAACTAGGCGATTTAGGCTTTAAATTTGACTACCCTAAGATCGATGAGGCACTTCAAAACCTTTGATATCATTGAAGCTGCTGCTTTAGCCTTTGTCCATTCGATCATCATGATATGATGAACTGCTTTTGCACGTTGTCCGTAAGTTCTTATCGCAAAGGCTTCTCATATATTGCCATTTCGGCCGATTGGAAACTTCATGAATTATCGATACCAATTAGGCCACGGCCTACTATTGCTATCTCTATTGAAGCTAGTCTCTTGTGCCGGCCCCATGGATCCGTTTGGCGCAAAGCCGATTTTACAATCGAGCGCTCAAGCGATGGATCTTCAAATAAACAGCGATGCCAATCTAGCCATTAATCCAAACACAATACAAGGCCGCTCCCCTGCTTCGACGAGCACAGCATCTATTGAGTTTTATCCACCAAGAAAGCTTTGGCATCGAGCATTTGATCTGACTGTTACGATTAAAGATGAAATGGGCATTGATGAAAACACAAAGATTAATTTTTTCTATGACGGCGAGGATGTGACTGATCGAGTGACGAATTATGCAAAAGTTCACTACGCCAATGATTCTAAGTCCGTCAAATACAGCCTACCAGCTTTTCGCCTTTTACCCGATCAAGATAAAGCTTTAGTAGTCACTTACGTTAAACTCGATCCACTTGGTAACGATCAACTTATTGGTAAAGTCTTTGAAGAGCCATATTGTCCGATGAAGGATTTGCAAACGATTACATCAGCGATTACTAATCGCGGTTTTGATACTTCAGATCTTTTAATTGATAAAATTAAAACACTTTCAGCGTTTAACCAAATGAACCCTGCTTTGATTGCGGGCTTAATCGCACAGGAATCTAGTTTTAATTCTCGCGCTGTTAGTACGGCGAAGGCCTTAGGACTGACGCAAATTACAGCGCCAGCAGAAACTCATATTTTAGAGGATCTAGGAGAGCGTGCTTCAAATTGGCCACGTTATCCTGGTCTATCCGAAATGAATCCTCTTCGTATTAAAGCATTAGTCGCACTTGGAAAAATTAATGAGAGAAATGAATGGCGCTTATCTCATGATCGCTCCATTCAAGGTGGAATCTCTTATTTAAAATATATCGAACAATACTGGAGCTCGTTTGATCCGCTTGTTCAAAGAAAACTGGCTTCTCTTGATACGAATAAAAAAGATAATGAAATGGTTGATCTTATTTTAGCCAGCTATAACTCTGGTCCTTATCGAGTAAGAAGAAATTTAGATAAGCTTGGCACCAATTGGCTTGAGGCCACAAACCTTGGTGAAGCCAGAAAGTATGTCCATAATGTTAAAAGCTATTGCTATGACTTTGCCAGGGGGTATTAAGATGCCTACTAAACCACAACTTTTTAATTTCACTTCTGTTGCGTTAGCGCTTATCGCAGTTTCGTTCCCGCTACAAATTGCCGGCATGTATAGCTACGACTTAACTCAAACATCTCATGTCTATGCGGTTTGGAATAAGCTTTCGATTAACAATATTGCCACGATTCTTATTCTATCTATCAGTGCTTGGAAGGTATGGAATGTTGAGCAAGATATTACTCGTTGGTTAGTCGCTTCATGTATTATCGTCACGGTTAATAATCTTATTGTTTCGAGTTACTCCACTGATTGGAGCCATCTGCACACCACACTTTCTTCATTTTGTTTTATTTTTGCTATGAGTACAATCATGATGTCTAAAACATATGAGCATGCTTTTGCTCCTGAAAAACAATGGTGGAAACCAGCCAAACGTCACCGCATTGAGGCTCCAGTAGTAGTTGAGTTTTTAGATCGTCACCGCTTTCAGGCACAGATGTTTGATATCTCAACTACTGGATTATTTATCACTGACGTTAATCAACCAATTATTGCTTCTATGGCGCCAGTTAACGAAGAGATGGCGATTCGTATTCCATTTAAAAATGAATTACATGCATTTACAGTGAAGCTTGTTCGTAAGACTCACCAAAATGGAAAATATCCAGGAGGTTGGGGTTTAAGTTTTACCCATTTAAATCCATGGCAGCGAATTAAACTTGCATGGATGATTCATAATCCTCAAGGAGCTTTCACCTTTTAAAACGAGCTGAGGCTAGTTTTTCAAAGAGTTGTGGAAAGTGTTGGGCGACAAAAACTCCAACTCGCTCCGCTCCTGTAGGTAGTAGTACCGACTGATTCTTCTCAATCGCTTTAAAAACTCTAACGGAGTAATCTTCTGGTGAAATGGTCGAGAGACTTGAGACATCCATATGTTTACTGTATTTAGGCGCTATCTCATCAAACATTCTAGTTTTTACACCTGGAGTAATTAGGGTCAACACTTTAACGTTTGTCCCTTTAAGATCTTGTCTTAAAGAAGAACTAAAAGCCACGACGCCTGTTTTAGCGGCGGTGTAGGTCGTAGTACAAGGCAGATGCATAATGCCAGAGACCGACGAGTTATTCACGATCATGGCTTTTGGTCTTTGTTCTAAAAGAGGTAGCATCAGCTTTGTTAAGTGAATAAGCCCTACAAGATTAACCTGAAACATTGAATAAATATCTGTCACTTTTTGGTCTTCAAGAATGCCGCCGGTTAATTGACCGGCATTGTTAATTAAAATATCAACTTCGGCCAAAACGCTATTTTGCATAAAACGCTCAATACTTTCAGACGAGCCCATATCAAGTTCGATAAGTTGAACACGCTCATCAAACCAATCTTGAGTAAATCCATCTGTATTTCTCATGGCCATGATAACTCGTGCACCAAGTCGATGAGCTTGCTTAGCAAACGCCAAACCAATCCCCCTATTTGACCCTGTTATAAGAACACATTTATCCTGTACAATCATAAGACAGACTCCCAAAAACAAACCTTTAACCTTAAGATAGCCCTATGAAAACATTACTCCAAGCGCTTTTCGTTTTTCTTTTCATCTTACCCGCCTTTGGGCGTACTGAGCTCATCAAAGGCGAGGCAAAATCAAGAGAAGGTGAACTTCAGTACTATGAACAGCATGTCATGGAATACGACGGAGAAAATCTTCAAAAAGTAGATACAAATTATTTTAAACCGAACGGTGAGAAGTTTGCTTCTTTAGTTTCAACATTTAAATCCTCGCCACTTTTACCTGATTCTGTTTTTACTGATCTTAGAAATAATAAAATTGAAGAAACAAAGCTGATTAATGGTAAATACTTAGTTACAACGAATAATGGCCAAGGTGTCATTAAGACAGGAAAGCTGGATATAGAATCAAACCTTCTATGTGGCCAAGGCTATCATAACTATATCCGTGGCAATCTTAACAACTTCAAAGGTAATGAAATCAAAGAAATTAAATTCGTTCTTCCTTCAAGACGCGATTATTTTAGTTTTGATCTATCTCTTATTAAAGAAGAAGGAAACGTTAAAACGTTTAAGCTTGCCATCACCAATTGGATTTTAAAAATGTTCGCCGATTCAATTGAAGTTGACTACGACAACAAAGGCAATCTGCTTGCCTATCGCGGTCTTTCAAATATTCAAAATGAAAAAGGCGATAATATGGACGTTCTCATTACGCTTACAAAAGTAGATTCATTCAAATGAAGAAAAGTTTAGTTTGGTTTAGAAGAGATCTAAGACTACATGACCATGTTGCTTTGGCCCAAGCCACCAAAAATAGCGATGCGGTTTTTGGAATTTTTATTTTTGATCCTGCGATCTTAGATAAATTGGAAGACAAAACCGATCAACGTGTACAGTTCATTCATGACTCTCTGATTGAAATGGAAGAAACCCTTAACTCACATGAGTCTTCCCTCGAAATTCGCTTTGGTGCCCCTAAAGAAGAAATTCTCGATTTTTGTAAAAAGAATAATATTACTGATGTCTTTGTTAACAAAGACTATGAACCACAAGCTAAAAAGCGTGACGAAGAAGTTTCAAAAATTCTAGCTAAAGAAAATATCACCCTACACTCTCATATTGATTCAGTAGTCTTTGAAGCTTCGAGTACTCTAAAAGACGATGGAACGCCCTATAAGGTCTTCACGCCTTATATGCGTAAATGGATGAGTGTGCTCAATCAGTATGGCGGAGAAGTAGCTTTGCACTCTCCTAACCTCAAGAAGATGGCCAAAAGAAATAATCCAAGATCGATAACCAAAATCGATTGGATGAAAGAGATTGGTTTTAATAAGTCTCCCCCACACTTTAAGGCCGGAACCATCGCTGCAAAAAAACAGCTTAAAGAGTTTAGTAACAAAATTTCGGACTATGGAAAGATGAGAGATTTTCCAGCGGCAGACGGTACATCAAATACGTCCGTTTATATTCGCCATGGAAATATATCTGTACGCGATATGGTTCGTGCAGGCAAAGATGGCGACACTGATGGCCATCATAAGTGGTTGGCCGAAGTGGTTTGGCGTGAATTCTACCAATGTATTCTTGATCAATTCCCTTACGTGACGAAAGGTTCATTTAAGCCCCAATACGATGAGATTAAATGGCGTGGAACTAACGCTGAATTTGAAGCTTGGAAAAAAGGTGAAACTGGTTTTCCTATTGTCGATTCGGCCATGCGCTGTCTTAAGGCGACGGGCACGATGCCAAATCGTCTTCGCATGGTAGTGGCTTCTTTTCTTTGTAAAACTCTTTTGATTGATTGGCGAAAAGGTGAAGCTTGGTTTGCGGCAAAGCTTTTAGACTTTGATCTGGCTGCCAATAATGGCGGCTGGCAATGGAGTGCCAGTAGTGGCGTTGATGCTCAACCCTACTTTCGAATTTTTAATCCCTACTCTCAATCTGAAAAGTTCGATAAAGACGGAGTCTTTATTAGAACGTGGTGCCCAGAGCTTTCAAATATAGAAGGCAAATACATTCATGCTCCCCATACAATGACACCGATGGATCAACAACTCCATGGCTGCATCATTGGCGAAGATTATCCTGCCCCAATTGTTGATTATTCAAAGAAAAGAATGGAAGCATTAGAGATGTATAAAGAAGCGGTTAAGGCGCCTTAACAAAGTCCTCGTAGCCTAATTCTTTATTGAGTTCGATAATTTGATTTCTCATAAGATTATAAACATCATCCATCAGCTTAACTGAATCCTCAGGCTTTAGTCCTTTGGTTGGAATCGGCTCAAGCACTTGAGCAATAATCTTTCCTGCCTTCAACTTATTCCATTTCATACGATTATGATAAGAAGAATAACAAACCGGAATGATCGGAACCTGTGCATTAATAGCTGTAATAAAAGCACCGCGCTTAAATGGTAAAAGAATATCACGCCCACGGCCACGAGTACCTTCAGGCATAATATAAACGGATTTATTATTTTCTAGAATCTCTTTCGTTACTCGTTCCATGCTGGCTTTGGCTTTTCTTTTATTAGATCGATCGATCAAAATATTTCCGGCCAGCCAATAAAAGAGTCCAAAGATTGGAATCCAAACGATACTTGATTTTCCAAGTGTCACACAACGATTTGGCGTCGTTGCACCACCAGGAAACATATCAAAATTATTTTGGTGATTGGCCACTAAAACAAATGGAAACTGCTTTTTAAAGTTCTCTTTATTTCTAATTTCAAACTCAACACCCAATATCTTAAAACCTACCGGGCAAAGAATCATTCCTGTCGCACGAACGTTAGATGGATGGAAGGGTCTAAGAATACCAATAACGATTCCCATCATGAATGAGAAAACACCCCAAATAAAAACTAATGTAAAACGAGGAATAAAAATCACTTGAGCCCCTCATAACCATACTTAGTATCATCAGGAATTTTTGTTTTTGGAAGAACTGTAGCATTGGGAGCAATTGAAACTTTTTTGCCAACTTCTACTCCACCCATCAGGATCGAGTTTAAACCTACAGTAGATTTATCACCAATCGTCATTGGTGCGATGACTACGTAACCTTTTTGCGCGTAGTGGGCCATCATAAAGGCTGAACCACCGACAGTCACATAATCACCAAGGCGAATAAGACATGGATCTGAAATATTAGAAGTATTCACCATACTGCCTCGACCCATCTTCATTCCCATCGCCATTAAGAAAAGTTGAGAAATTGGAGATGGAGTCACAAGATCTAAAACGGTATAGCGAACTAGATAAAATAAAGCGTTGTGGTAATACCAAGCCACTGTTTCAAGCGCTAACCATGGACCGCGATAAGGCTTAACAAAAAAGATTAATGGAAAGTTTAAAATTGGAACGATTACACAAAGAGCAAAGATTCCGATAAAGAAGCCAAAGCCTAAAGCAATAGAGCCAAATAAAGCGTACTCAATAGGAGATTGTGCCATTGAAACTAAATATTGCCAGATGAGAAGGCCTGGAAATACAGCAAAACCAATGGCGATAACATACATTAATGCGATAGGAAGAACGAAAAGGAAAAATCCAACGTACTGACCTTTTCTTAGAACATTCTCTAAAAGCCCTGCCAGTCCCTTTTTACCTGAACCTTCTTCATTAATGCTTCCAGCATCTTTGCTCACAATAGACCTCATTGATTTTTTATAGATATAGGGTAACGCGCAACATTCCATAGGGCAATAAATTGAAGCATTTCACGCCACTTTAAGTTGCACACTCAAGCCAATCAATTCATACTCTTGGCATGATTACACGACGCTCAATTAAAGAATTAATGGTCTTCGCTCTGCCTATCATCGCCGGTCAAATGGGCCAAATGATGTTTGGCGTCGGCGATATTATGGTGGCAGGTCGCTACTCAAACGACGTACTGGCCGCACTTGGTACAGCTAATGGTATTTTTGCGCCATTTTTAATGGTGGGACTTGGAGTGAGTTATGCCATTGGTCCTATCGTCGCTAAATACCGTGGTGAAAATACCGATCGTCCTGAAGCAGTTTTTACGGCCCAGGCACTTGGCACCATCATCAGTTTCTTTTTGTACGGACTGCTTTTAATCGTCAGTGCCAATCTAGAAATCTTCGGTCTTAATCCACAAATTGAGCCCATGGTCGCTCAGTATTTAAAAATCGCCGGTCTTTCAACTCTGCCAATGCTTTTATTCCAAGTTTATAAAGAATACCTGCAAGCGTGGGATAAAACCGTTTATGCCAACGGACTCATTCTAGTTTTTAATATTATTAACGTCGCCCTTAATACTGTGATGATGTTTGGTCTGCTCGGTGTTCCTGAAATGGGAATCGAAGGTGCGGCCTGGGCCACAGTTATCTCAAGAACATTGATGGCGATTGTTTTATTTGTTCACACTAAGAAGTTCAGAGAACACTCTTATAAAGTTGATAAAGGACTTTTGAGTGAATTTTTAAAACTAGGACTTCCAATCGGCTTTTCAACTCTTTTAGAAGTGCTCTCTTTTTCAACTGTTACCGTTTTAATTGGTGGCATGGATATCATCACCTCGGCTTCACATAATGTGGTTTTAAATTTGGCTTCCCTTACCTTTATGATTCCCCTTGGTTTATCAAGTGCTGTTAGTGTCAAAGTCGGCCAGTCTTATGGCGCAAAAGATAATACTGGGATCATGACTTGGTCGCATTCTGCTCTTAGCTTTTCGGCCACGGTAATGTTTATTACTGCTATGACTTACACGCTCATCCCTGGCATTCTATTGGCCTTTTTTACAGATGATCAAAGTGTGATTGCAGCTTCAGCTAAACTTTTAATTTTTGTCGCTCTTTTTCAAATTCCTGATGGCCTTCAAGTGACTTTATATGGAATTCTTCGAGGCGTTGGTATTACTAAGCTTCCAATGATTTTTGCCTTTGTAGCGAACTGGATGATTGGTATTCCGTGCGGCTATTGGCTAGCGAATTCTTATGGAATGGGTGCTGCTGGTTATTGGGCCGGTCTTGCCATTGGTCTAACAATTATGTGCTTATGTCTTGGAACGCTTTTTTATAAGAAAGTTAAGCATATATAAAAAGCCCGCTTTCGCGGGCCTCATGATTATCTTAAAAACAACATTTCACGGTACTTAGGTAGAACCCAAAGATTATCAGGAATCAACTCTTCCAGATCGTTTGAATAACCTGCGAGCGTCTCAGACACTGGCATTATCTTTTCAGCGATCTCTTTAGCCGCATGAACATGATTATCTAAATCAACACTATCAAGCGAGCGCTTAAGGTTTGCATTTTCTGAGTAAACCTTTTGAAGTGCTTGATCAAGCAGTGTTAGCAATTCTTTTTCAATTCCAAAATCAACACCAACTGATTTTGAGTTCAAAACAGAATTAAGAAGTTCTTTTTTGTACTCAAGAGCTGATGGAATCACGTATTGAGAAATCATTTCAGTCATAGTTCTAATTTCGATTTCACGAGCTAAGACATATTTTTCAATCAAGACGTTGTAGCGAGTTTCAAGCTCTTCTGCTTTAAACACTCCCATCTCTGTTAAGAAAGACACGCGATCTTTCTTCGTCAAAACACCAAGTGCTTCTGGAGTATTTTTAAGATTTGGAAGTCCGCGAGCTGCGGCTTCTTTAACCCACTCTTCAGAGTAACCGTCACCGTTAAAGATAACAGGCTTTGCACTCTTAACCCATTTAAGAGTTAGTTCATGCAGGGCTTGATCAACAGACTTACCGCCAGCGATTTCAGCTTCTAACCACTCATTAGACTCATTAAAGACTTCAGTTACAGCAGCATTTAGAACTGATGCTGGAAAGCCAATGTTTTGGCTTGAACCAACCGCTCTAAATTCAAATTTATTACCTGTGAAGGCAAAAGGAGAAGTTCTGTTTCTGTCAGTGTTGTCTCTCATTAGCTGAGCTAATTGATCGGCACCAACATCAACAAACTTCTTATCATCTGGAGTAAATGTTTTGCCGGCCAGGATCGCTTCAACAATATGGTTAAGCGTATCGCCTAGATAAACAGAGATGATGCTTGGTGGAGCTTCATGTCCGCCGAGACGGTGATCGTTTCCGTGACCAGAAATCGCCATACGAAGTGTATCGCCGTGGCGATAAACAGCCTCACAAACAATTCCTAACGTTGCTAAGAATCTTAGGTTTTGATGAGGCTCACTGCCTGGCTCAAGAAGGTTGTAGCCATTATTATCACTCATCGACCAGTTAAGGTGTTTACCAGAACCGTTAATACCGGCGAATGGTTTTTCATGCAGGATGGCTTCAAAGTTATGCTTATGCGCTGTCTTTTTAATCGCTGCCATCATCATTTGGTTTTGGTCAGCTGAAACGTTGGCATCATTAAAAATTGGCGCCATTTCAAATTGAGAAGGAGCGACTTCGTTGTGACGAGTTTTAGCTGGAACACCAAGCTTATAGAGCTCGTGATCAAGTTCTTGCATGAATGAAATTACGCGCTCTGGAATTTCACCGAAGTAGTGATCTGAAAGCTGTTGGTTTTTCGCTGACAGAGAACCAAGAAGCGTTTTACCTGTCATAATAAGATCAGGTCTTGCATTCATGAAGGCCTTATCAATTAAGAAATACTCTTGTTCAGCACCACAAGTCACCATGACGTTTTTAGCGTCTGTTTTACCTGTGAGGTTTAAGAATCTTGTAGCGGCCGTATCAAGACGATTAACTGATCTTAGTAGTGGAGTTTTAATATCGAGCGCTTGACCGCTATAGCTAACAAAAGCTGTAGGAATACAAAGTGTTTTACCATTTTCACTTTCAACTAAGAACATCGGAGAAGTGATATCCCAAGCCGTATATCCTCTGGCTTCAAACGTTGATCTTGAACCGCCGTTTGGAAATGAAGAAGCGTCTGGCTCCCCTTGCATTAACTGAGAAACAGAAATTTTCTCAATTGGTAAATCATTTTTAAAAGATAAGAAGGCATCGTGCTTCTCAGCAGTGCTACCAGTTAGTGGTTGGAACCAGTGACAAAAGTGAGTTGCCCCTCTTTGTGTTGCCCAGTCTGTTGCTGCCTTGGCCACAACTTCAACATGTTCACGCTGAAGTTTTCTGCCAGTTGTTTTAGCAACTTTAATAAGCTCAGTGCGAACAGATTCTGGAATGCCTTCTGCGGTTCTAAAATCAAAAACGTTCTCACCAAAATAATCAGACACCTTCATCGGGTTGCCTTTATTATCTTTTGGAAGAGCAAATTTACGATTTGGGCGATTGGTTGCTTCGAATGTAGTCTTGTTTCTGTAATCAGAAGAAATAGTCATTTACGTACCCCAGCCTAAGATTTTTGGTTGTGACGTAGGAAATGATACTTTTGTTTTAAGAACTGAGCTACTGAAACTTAAAGAGATACGGTTTTTGGTAACGAAGCTGACATGGTGCTAGATGATGAGTAATTAATTTCAGCCGAACGTGCCTTCGCAAAGCACATAGAAAATGCGACAAAGAATAGGAATAAAAGCTTAGCGATGATGGCTTGTCCTTCTTCTGGAAACATAGTTTGACCTTTAATAAAATTAATTACGTAATGTGTTATGCCGCAAATGAATGAATTCGACAAGACCCAGCTGCCAAAAGACCTCGCGATTGCTTGGTTTTTTGAAGAAAATCTCGAAACCGAGTGGCTTTCCTCTGTACCTGCTAAGATTAAGGCCATTAGTGAAAAGCGTATCCGAGAATATGCCGCCTCGCGAAAAGCACTCTCACTCGCCTGCTCGATTGATGAAATCGATCAATTAGAAATTGAAGCTCATCACCATCTGAGAAATCATCCCGATATAAAGGTCAGTCTATCCCACACCAGAGGTCTATCGGCCGCGGTAGCCTCAAGAGAGCTTCAATCGGTCGGCGTTGACGTTGAGTTTATCGACCGTGAATTTAATCACAAAACATCAAAATTCTTTTTACGTGATGATGATCTTGAAATGCCACTGCTTGAGTTATGGACGATTAAAGAAGCCGCATTTAAAGCAATTGATCCTATGGGCTTAAAGGCAGCTGACAAAGACATCTTAGTATTAAAAGACTTAGTCGTTAGAAATCTGTCGATTGAGCTAGAAGGCAAAGTTATAGCGAAGTGGTTACTGCAAAAACATGATGGCGTGATGACGGCCGTGGCTTGGGTTGGTTAAGCCGCTCTTTTGAATAAAGAAGACTCAAACTCTTCTACCAAATTTAAGCTTTAGAGATTAACTTCTCAATTAACTGTGTTTCGTTATCAAAGCCACCACTAGCCATTAGCTCGTCTAGCTTCTTAGCAATTGCTTGATCAAACCTATACTGTTTTCGAATTTTTTTATTAGGACCTTTAACTCTTCCATCTTTGATAATCCCACAGAGACTGACTAGATTTTTAAAGGCTTCATATCTGCAGTCTTCGCCTAGTTTATTTCCCGCTCTAATTTTAGCAACAGTATTATAGATATCCTCTGGGATATTTTTAAATTGAGTAAGAAACTTTGGATGCTGAACTAAAAGAACAATGAGAGGTGCAAGATATCTTGGCTCGTAATCTAGAGCATTTTCTAGATCAATCGTTTCAACAATAACTGTGGCCCCTTCATACTTCTTAGGCCTATTAGTCCCCATAGCACCAAACTTAATCAGAACGTAAGCCAGCCTATCTGCATGGTTAGTAAATGTGTTTATTTTGTAAGTCTCTTTCATATGTGCCTTCTATGAGCCATAACAATTATAACTTAAAAAATAGTGTACGTACAGCATTAACCGATTGTAAAAACGATGACTTAGAAGGCTAAATATTAAAAAAGGAAGAATCTCCACCAAAATCATCAATACGTTTTAATAGTTCATTGCCATAAATGCCCATAGCATCTCTTATAAGCTTCTTATTTTTAGCTGGAGCTTTAACACCCTTTGAAACCAGCACATCGATTGGTCTTGCTTTCAAAATCTTTACATATTCACCATCATATTGTGTTTCCCAAATGGTATCTGGTGGCATCCAAATCTCATCACTAAGCCTATCAAGAGCTAGACCCTTTTCTTTAAGAAGCTGATCGAGAATATTTGCCACTTCAGCACTTGCTTTGACTTGAGCATCAACATCAAAGGTCGTATTAAGTTCAATAAGTGAAGAGATCTCTTCGTCGGCCAGTAATGCTATCTGACCCATGATTTTCATTTCGATGTCTTTGGGAACAAGTCCAACGCCTTGATCTACGTAAGATTTTACGTCCGCTAGTTGAATTCTCTTATCCAGTTCTTTACCTATTTTATTCAAATCCATACACACCCTTTAATTAATGAACGAGTATATGAATGTGAACTAATTTTCGATTAGATTTCTTGGCATAAATACCTCCAACTAAGCTCAATACTTGAGTTAAAAGACGAACACCAATTTAAATTAAAAAACTCTTAATATTTTTCACTTTCAAGCAACGCACATCATCCGGCCAAGTGTGTTTGAGCTTATTTGAACATATAAAGGAAAACTATAAAAGCAAGCTTCATTTTATATCCTTTGATAAAATTAATTTCGATTTTAGGTTAACATCAGCATAAACACTTTCGGATGCATTCAACGACACATATTCATCAATTGAGTCAAAAATAAACCAACTGGAAAGCTCGTCACTATGAAGACCTAATTCATAATATTTATCTTCAATCTTTAGACTTGCGATAGGCCCTCTAAATTGTTTGTGTAATGTTTTATCATAAGCATGCCAACCACTTTCGAAGTCTAAACAGTAAAAACCTAGTTTTTTGCTATTCCAACAATAAGCATTCACTGCATCATCAATTGATTCTTTACTCACACAAATAATTTTTAAAGCTAAAGCGCTTTCTAACGTCAGACAATTCGGAAGCTGCTCTTTCAAGCTTGTGACAAACTTTTCGGCCGTTGGATAGTATTCTGTAATATAATTTCGCTCTTTACCATAAAAATATTTTCTATTCGGTGATGTCTTTGTAAAGCTAGAGTCATCAAGTCTCGCCTGCCTTTCGCTATATTGAAAAACTTTAAAGTCAGAGATACTAAACATTACAGGTAAAGCAACAGCTACACCGACTTCTATTGGAAGATCAGTTTCATATCTATAAAAACATTGATTTTTGTACTCATTCTCTTCAAAGACTGTTCCTGGATAATGTGACTTCTCTTCCTCATTTACTAGCCTTATTTTTTTAGCTTTGAGAACCTTGCCCGAAAGTGTTAACAAGTTTAATTCATCCGGTTGCCGACATAGTATATCAGGTACATCAAAGTAATGATCACTGCTTAGTTTTTCTTTAATACTGTAATTGGGAAGAATCGCTATAAAGTAATAAAACCGAGACGATATTTTATCGTAATTGCGATCAAAGCTAGCTACATATTCTTCATATTTTATAGCTGGCTGTTCTTTTTTTTCTGCTGACTTTATGTTTTGATCACAAGATAGCAATCCTAAAATACAAGAAGCAAACATGACTAATTTTAACATTCTAGTTAGCATTTAATTTCCAGTAAAAGGGTTACAGAAAAAGTTCCCGCACAGCTGTCGGATGCTCTTAAATTATACTCTTCTCAATAATTATTATTATAAATCAATATCGATATTCTACTAATTATTTGCAGAAATTAACTTACTAAGTTTTACCAATAGTTATGGAAATTAAACTTGATTAAGCCGCTTTCTTCGATGAAGAAGCCACATACTGTTTAACGAAGTTGATGATGACATCTTTTTGAGCTTCAGTGATATGTTCAAACTGAAGGCCTAGACCACGTGGACGTTTATCAGAAATATTTCTAATCACAGCGCGAATATTAAGCTCTTCAGAAAGAGTTCCTGCTTTGATCTTGACTAAAACCTTTCCATCTTTTTCCATTCTAACTTTATCAAGTTTTGATAGTTCGATGAAACAGCCACCAACAGATAATGATGAACAATAGCCTTTAAAGGAATTGGCGCCAATTTCAAGCTGGGCCAGATCATAGAATGGTGCTCTAAAGTCGCCGCGCTTAATAAAGAAGCGCTGAATTTTCTTACCATCACGAAACTCTTCTTTAGAAAGAACGTCGTTTTTAAATTCAAAATGACCTTCAAGCTTCATCCACTCGCCGCCTGTCTTTTTAGACGTGGTCGACATATTGATTTTGCCGTATTTCATGAAAGCTCTCATATCGCCGTAGGAATATGGGCCCTTATCTTCACCGTCGTGCTTAATCCACCACACAACTGAATTATCGACTTCAAAAGAGTCACCAATCAAGCGATTGATCTCTTGCTCTTCTTTAGCGTCATGGATTTTCTTATAGCGCTCAAGATCTTGAATAACGCTTTTGTCACGCTCACCTTTACGCTTAAGTAGCACTAGGCCTTCATTAAGCTTTAAGATATTTTGTTTAAGTGTGGCACTTGTTTTTCGCTCGCGATCAACTTTATTCGCAACTTCTGCCAAACGATCTTTCATCGCCTGATTATTTTGTCCAAGTTTTTTAAACTCAAGAACAATCTTCTCATTTTCTTTGAGGTATTCTTCGAGTTTTAAATCTTTTGCCACAAGCGCTTGGTTAAGCTGCTTATTACCATCTTCAAGTTCACCAATTCGATTATTAAGAAGTGTTTTCTCCATCGAATGGTTTTGTATTTGATCTTCGAAGTTTTGGACTTCTGCTTTTAAATAATCAATTTCTCTTTGCAGCTGAGCAATCTCATCACTGGCCGTCGAGTCTTCTTGCATTTCAGTAATGCGTTGATTGAGTTCATGGTTTTGATTTTGAAGATCAACAACTAAAGTCTTTTGAAATTCTAGCTCGGCCGAATTGTCTTCATAAACAGGTGCTTCAAAATTTAAATTCATCCCTTCAAAGTCACGCTCACTCGACATGGCATGCTGAATAAGAAGTGTTGGAGGATAAAAATCTGGTTTTGAAAAAGCACTCGCTTCTGGCGCATTGGCATTTGGTCTAAAACCAATCGCTGTTTCAAATTGATCAGCGATATCATTGATTTCAAAAATACGAGTCCACGCCTTACTATGAGGATCGAAAACGTAATCGAAAATATTAATCGCACCGGCGCCTAAGAGTTGCAGTAACTCTTGTGCATCATGGGGTTTAAGAATTTTACCCGGCCAGCGCGCGATCCATTTCACGAGCGAATCCTCCATTTTGAGGTCTATCTACTCGTTTTTCGGCTGTTTTAGATAAAAAGTTGAGAAAATAGCTAAAGTCCAAACGCCTTAGATACGGCCTTGGCATCTAACACCTTGATTTCTTTAATAAGGCTTGGAGATCTTGCCGGCGTTAATTCAAGCTCCGTGAGCCGCCCATGACGAGCTACCACTACTTGATATTTCTGCTCCGGTTTTAACCATTCGCTATGTTTATCCCACTGAGACTTCATCACTCTTAGTCCATCGATAGTGATTAGCTCATCGCCACTATTAAACTCGTCTTTCATACCCGGAGAATCCAGATGAACTCTATCGATAAAAACTTGTTCGGCCTGAAACTTCATATCAAGTCCGGTCCAAACTTTTAAAGACTGCTCAAAGACTATTTCAAGACCACACTCTTTCGCCGCGGCCTCTAGAGGTAAATCATCAGTGCCGCTAATCAGGTAAGAGAAGTCATCTCTGGTTTTTTTATCGCTAAGACTTTCAATAATATTAAAAACAATATCCTCATCAATGCCACTTTCTGGATGTGACTTATAATCACTCCAAAGTTTAGCGATGAAATCATTAATAGATTTATCAAAAGGCTTTAGCCATGCGTTTAACACAAAAAATGCTAACCCACCCTTAAGATAGTAGCTTACCGTCGAGTTCATTGAGTTTTCGTTGGGACGATAGAGTTTTATCCAAGCATTAAAAGAGCTATCTTCTAGTGAATCAAATTTTCGACCAGCTGTTGAAAGTAAACGATTCATATTCGTTTTTTGCTGCTCAAGATATTCTTCAACAGTTGAGAGTCCACTTCTAAGCACAAAGAGCTCATCCATAAAAACGGTTAGGCCTTCTGATAGCCACAACATCTTGGTGTAATTTTCTTTTTGATAATCAAATGGCCCAAGCGCTTTAGGACGAATACGCTTCACATTCCAAACGTGAAAATATTCATGCGCTACAAGTGAGAGCCAATCAAGATAACTTTTCCTGTTCACCATTTTTAGCGGATCAAAGGCCAAGACGGTGGATGAAGAATGTTCTAATCCACCATATAAACCTGGAGCAAAATGCGCCATGAACATATATTTTTCATAAGGCAGCTCGCCTGGAACTTTTGCCACTTCGGCCACAAGCTTTTCGATATCTTGTTTAAGATTCCATTCTAATTTAGGAAGAAGTCCCCAATAGATCCACCAATGCTCTTTGCCTTCGTACATAAAGCCATCAGTTTCCTGGCAACCAATTTCAATCGGAGAATCTAATAGCTCATCATAATCACTAGCTTGATACTTAAAGACGGCTCGCTCAGTGGAGATATCCTTAAGCGTGGTACTTAAATTACTCCATAGAGGTGGAAATTCAACTTCAAGCACAAGATCTTTCATGGCGTGATCTTCAATTCCCATAAAGACTGAAGGGCCATGAATAAAGGCGTGAGTGCTATCAATATGAGACGTTCTAACCGTTAGCTCATTGCAATAGACTTCGTACTCAAAACTAATCGATCTAGGCGCCACTTTAAAATCTGGATGCTGGCAATTAACGGTATAGCGATTTTTATCACTCTGCTCAACAAAGACTCTCCTGCCCTGCTCATCAAAGCAGCGCACTCCCTGCACGTGTCTTGAATATTCACGCACTAAGTAAGAGCCGGGAGACCAGACCGGCATAAAGAAGGTAAATGGTGCATCAAAGTCAAATTCACTGAGTGATATTTTCACGTTCAGCATATGATTTGATGGTTTTGGAATAGAAATTTTATAGGATAAGTGCATTTTGTTTGTTTCCTTTGCCCTATTTCTTGTCTTCTGCTATGAAGGTCTATCTGAAATATAGATATTAGCTAAGGGATGAAAAGTCTATCATGAGTGATTCAGTCATCGACAGAGATAGAATTAACACACCACAGATTCAGCTTGAAGATGAAGCGCGAAATCAGCTTATCATGATGTGGAAATTTGATCCAACTCTTGAAGACAAGGTGTTTCGCTTTAGTATTGATGGCAAAGGCTGTGATGGTTTTGACTACGCCTGTGGCTTTGACGTTGCCCACGATGAAGACTTTAAAGTTCTAGTGGAAGGAAGCGAAAACAAGTTCTTCGCTTTTGATCCATTTGCAGCGCGCTATATGCCGTTCGTTCAGCTCGATTTCAAGCAAGATTTTCAAAATAATACCGAAGGATTTGTCGTTACTAATCTGGCCCAAACAGATTTTAAAGGTAAATTTTGGCGTAAGGATCCAACCAAAGAACTTCCTCTCAAAGGTCAGCAATAGATGGAATATCGTTATTTAAAAGCTTTTATTCTTACCGCTAGTTATTCAAGTTTTTCTAAAGCAGCTGAAAGTCTCAATATTGCTCAATCGGCGGTAAGTCGCCAAATTAAACTGCTTGAAGAATCTGTGGGAGAAGAGCTGATCGTGAGATCATCGAAAAAAGTTCTTTTGACCAATAAAGGCAAAGAGCTTTTCATGGCAGGACAAAGCTTTGATAAAGTCGCGCTTGAAATTTTTGCTCGCGAAGATGATCGCCCAATTAATATTGGAATCCTACACGGCCTACTAAAGAATTGGTTCACCCCTATTCTTGTGAAGTACTATAAAAAATCAAATCGAAATATTAATATCAAAATTGCTGAACAAAACGAGCTTAAGCGCGGAGTTGAAGACGGCAAATTCGATATTGTTTTTTCTACTGAAAATATTCAATCTGAACTCATCTCTTCACTTAAACTTTTTGATGAAAAATTCGTCTTAATTTCTAAGTCTGAAGTGAATCGTAAGAAGCTATCTGATTATCGTTGGATCGTTTTTTCTTCCAACGATCACTTATTTGAGCTTTCTAAAAAACCAAGTGATCAAATCACTATGGTTGATGATATTTCAACAATCGTGAATCTTGCTCGTCAAAACGTTGGGATTGCGGTTGTGCCTGATCACGTCTTAAAAAAGAATGATACTCTTATTGTGCAAGAGATCCCTGGCATGGCCAATGATGAGGTCTTTATGACAACTCTTAACTACAAGAGTATGCCAGCACATTTACGTGAATTCGCTGAGTTAGTCCAAAAAGTCTAATTAGCTTAGAAAATATCCGTTTTTGTCCGATAATTAGTTGATGAAAACAATTAAAGTTTTAAGCGCAATTTTTAGTTTTGTACTGCTAATTATTATCATGGATTTTTGGTCATTAGATCCATCTATGGAACTTCCTTTCATTTACAAGTTTGCAATAATCGGCTGTCTAAGTTTTCTACCTTGGCATTGGTATAGAAGAATTTATGACAACAAAAAATTTGATCATTTTCTCGAGTGTTTTTTAATAATAGGATTAATAAGTTTTAGTGGTAGGTTCTATCTTGGATTAAATGGAATGAAGCAATGGCGTTACCCATTGGCCCAAATATTCCCTTCATTATCACCAGTTCTAGCAAATGATATAGCCCTACCTACTATACTAAATTTGATGGACGTAACAATGGGAGTTTCAACTTCATTCATTATTAACACTGGTATTAATGCATTCACTGTTTTAAATGCAAAGCACAAACTAAAAGATAAAAATAAAATCAAAAGATGGTGCCAGTACCCTACGGCAAAAGAATGTGCCTTCGAAATGAACAAGCATTCATTAGAAGCAACTACAATTGATAATACTTCAATTATTTTATGGATTGCGGTTTTAGCAAAAGAAACAATGCATGAAAAAAAAGAGTCACTTACAGTAACAACAGAAAAGGACAAAAGAATTCAAATCCTCGTCAGGGCAATTTTAGACTTAGCAAAAGCGAGCCATCTAGGATTAATGAAAACAAATAAGCTGTATCCAAAAATAAATAGACTGCCAGCTTCAACTGACTTCTTTGAAACTGGGCAGGACAGACTACGAAACGGTTTTGAAGAAGTAAAAGAAAGCAAAGATTTAAGTATTGGTTTATTAAGAATAATTGATAATGACATTATTCATCTTCGAAATTACATCAATGACTTCACTAACGAAGAAGAGTTATTAACACTTGTAAATGAAATTATTGCAAAAAAATTTACGATAGTTGCGACAACAAGAACAAAGAAAATGCTTTTAAATATTAAGGATAAAATTAAACCAGAAGATAAAAAAGAGTTCCAAATTTATGCCGACTATTTTCAGATTAAAAATTAAGGGCAACTCTTTCTAAAGCCTTCATAGCTTTTGCCATTCTCACAAAGAGTGATCTCGTGAACTTTGGACAAATCATATTTTGATAAATTATAAGATTTTAAAAGCGGCATCATCTTGCCACCTTTTACTTTCGTTAAAATAGGCCAGCGAACTTCGACAAATTTTGCTTCGGATTGTCCCAAACCAAAACTCACTCCTTCACTAACTTGAGATGGAAGATTACCAAAGCTTTCAATTGCCATACGGCGCTGTGTATCCTGAGAAGTTTTAAGAATAACTAAAGCACCAATCCCAAATTTATTCGCCTTCTTGCCACGCAGAAAAAACCTGACACTCGGATACTGACTTGGAAATTCATTTTGAAAAGCATAGAGACGAGGTTGGATTGATTCAGTTCGAAGCGAGCTTTGACCAATTAACAGATCAGGCTTTCCGTCACGATTCCAGTCCATCGTCACCGTCCCACTGGGATTAACTAAATCAAGGCCATAAATTTCTGCTTTGTCTTCATAAGCGTGATTAAGTTGTTGCTCGAAAAATACAAATCTCGATTTAGGAGGAAAGCCAGAATTTTCAACGACAAGATCAATAAGGCCATCTTGATTAAGGTCTTCCCACACTCCTCTTCTATCTCCTTGGGACCAGTTTCCTGAACCATCATCACGGTGATATTCGGTGCGAATAAACTTTGGCGGATAATCAAAACTACTACCACTTAAGATCGCTGAGCGGTCTCTTGATTCTGGATCATAAGAGTGAAACAACTCGCCTTTGGCGATATCCATAATGCCATCATTATTATAGTCAGCGCATACAGCATAAAAGCTGTTGCCAGCTCCTCTAGGCGCGAAGATGCCGTCACCGTCTTGAGCAAATCCACTGGCGACACCAACATCAACGTAATGAACACTCTTTCGTCTTGAATCCTTTAGATTCATCCATAATTTATCTGGAAAGCCGCTTGAGTTACTGACCAAAATATCGGGATAACCATTTTGATCAATATCACAAACTGATGCTGCAAAAGATGGCATCGCATTTGGGTACTTTACATCATCGCGTGAAGTTTCATGCTCATTTCCAAGTAGATTACTAACATCTAAAAACTTAAGCCCGTCTCCTTTTAATAGGCGATCCGGACGCGCAACATTTTTGCCACCTTCTTTTCGATACCAATTGGCTAAGAACAGATCAAGTTTTCCATCAAGATCAAAATCTAGCGGAATAACTGAAGCCGTAGGCTCGATTTTTGTTGGAAAAGCATCTTTCACTTCTGTTAAGACATAGCGCCCTTTTCGAAGCGAGCCTTTAAACATTCGCAGTGGATATCGAGTGAGTTCTGTTTTTTGATTAAGAGTCCCAACGATACAATCACGAATCGTGTCTCCATCAAAATCATAGAATAAAAGAAAGCTTGCTCTTAAGACTTCTTCAAAGGGACTTGGAATTGGGACAAACTTTTTAACCTTTGGCTGAAAGCGAAAAAACTTAGGAATGGAGTAATGATCAGGTAAAACAGCGAGGTCAGTATGACCATCAAGATCAAAATCTACGGCGTAGTTTTGAGTACCCGAAGTGCCAGTCAGTCCCAGTGAGTTGGTTTCATCTTTAAAAAAAGTTGAAACACCTTCTTGGCTTGGTCCAGCGACAAACGTGACTTCTCTTTGCTGCTGCTCTTCTACAGTTAACACCCTCACAGGCTTGGGCTTACTTGCGCAAGCCACCAAGACCATGAGGAATAGAATATTAAAAAACTTAGTAGTCGATGATATCAAGACCGTAGCCACCATTTTGAACAACCATTTCAGAGATCTCTTTGATCATCTTATCTTTGTTCTTTGTCATACCTTTAAGATTCGAAACAAAACGACGTCTTGAATCAGAGAAAGACAATTTACAAAGTTTAGAAACATAGTCTTTTTTGGCTTGATCAACCGAACTGTCATTAAGGATTGAGGTCGTACGAGATAGAAGCGCTAACATGACATAAAGTTCAATCGTCATATTCGCAATTCTTCCCTGTGGGAATTCATTACCAATAATGTTTTTACCGTACTTAATTAGCGTGTTTTCAACTTGAATAGCAAAACCAGAAAGCATGCCAGAGAAGTAGTTCGCTTCTTCTTCTAACGAGTCGTGAGCTTTAGTTAAAGAACGTGTCACCATCATCTTAGAAAAACGTGATTTAGCAAAGTCAGTTAAAACACCAACTGATTTAATAGGATCACTTAAGACTGATGAAACATCGCTGATTTTGCCAAGCTCTTTTAGAGATTCTGATGGCCCGCGAATACCTGCAAGAGCCGTAAAGACGCGAAGAATTTCATTCGTTCCTTCAAAAATTAAATTAATACGTGAGTCACGCATAATACGCTCATAAGGATACTCGCGCATATAACCGTTACCGGCTGCAATCTGAAGACCCGTATCAACAACTTTCCAAAGACTTTCAGAGCCATAAACTTTACAGATAGCACTTTCAAGTTGGTAATCGCCCATTCCTTTATCCATAAGACCAGTGGTCATATAGACAGTTGATTCTAATGAATAAATTGTCGCGGCCATATCAGTTAGTTTTTCTTGAATCAAGCCAAACTCAGCAATTGGGCGATCAAATTGTTTTCTGCCAGCAGCATGTTCAGTAGCAAGTTTTAAGATGGCCTTCATTCCACCAACGCAACCTGAGCCAAGAGATAGGCGGCCAGAGTTTAAAACGTTCATGGCAACTTTAAAGCCTTTACCAAGCTCACCTAAAATATTTTCTTTTGGAACAACGATATTATCAAAGTAAACGGCACGAGTTTCAGAAGCACGGATACCCATTTTATTTTCTTTTTCACCAAAGGTAAGACCTTCAGAACCTGGAACGCCCTTCTCGACCGCAAAACAAGTAATCTTTTCTACTTTCTTTCCGTTTTCTTCGTGTTCAGTTTTACAATAAACAGAATAAAACTCAGCTGAGCCACCGTTAGTAATCCAAAGTTTTTGACCATTAATAGTGTATGTACCATCACCATTATCTACGGCTTTAGTTTTAATCGAATAAGCATCTGAACCTGAACCTGGCTCAGTCAAACAAAATGAAGCCAGTTTTTTTCCGCTAGCTAGATCTGGAAGCCACTTAGCTTTTTGTTCAGGCGTTCCTTCATTAATAAGGGCACGGTAACCAATTGATTGGTGAGCCCCAAGCATTGTAGCCGTTGAACCATCAATGCCTGCCATCTCTTGAAAGACGCGAGCATATAAAGTGTAATCAAGTCCCATCCCGCCGTACTCTTCTTCAACAGCAAGACCGCAAAGTCCTAATTCTCCAAGACCAGTAATGACTTCTGCAGGAATTTTTGCTTCTGCATCCATTTTTTCTGAATCAATCGAGTCTGCAGCAAATTTGCAAACAGCATCGGTCATCGCTTTTGCCATTTCTTTTTGTTCAGTGCTGAAAGTTGGAAATGGGAAAACTGTATTTTCGTCTATTTCACCGTAAAAAAAGTTTCCGGCGACTGAGGGAAATTTATTATTTTCTGACTTTTGCTGTGACATGCTAGAACCATCCTTCGTTACTAAAAAAAATTATACAATCAGAGTAGGCTACACGGGCGTTTTTGAGAAGTTAGAAATGCTTGACAAGTTTTATCCTGACAAAAGTCGTCAGGCAAAATCAATTTGAGGAATAAACTTGCTGCATCATTGTCGAATACCCTACAATAATATCAATGAATTCAAGGATGAATGATTAACTGATGAAAAAACCTGACTTTGGCGGTATCAAAAACCGCATCAAAAGCTTACTAACCTTTGGTGGCAAAAAGGGACAAGAGTCAATAGATGACTTTGAAGATCGTTATTATGACGAGACTGACCCCGAAGCAGAAGCCGAAGATGTTCTTAGTAGTGAAAATTACGAAGACTATGAAGAGGATGAATTAGATGAGCTTCCTCCTCAGCCAATGGAAATTCCAAAACCTGAAATAGACTCACCTCCTGATATCCCGATGGATTTTTCAGATCAAGATGAAGAAGACTATAAAGAACAAGTTGCTGCACACACGGCGCACGCAACACTTCCTGGTGGAACAAGTCCTAAAGAGATGAAGTTTAACCTTGGAAGTGCCAAACAAACTTTGCGTGAAAAATTACAACAAAAATTTAATCCTGATACATCGGGTATAAAGTTAAAAATTGCTAACGTCTTTAAGAAGACTGAAGGCAAGAAAGTTGATTTTAAAGCGTTAAAAGAATGGTGGAGCAAGGTTGGTGGAGAAGAAATTCTTTTAAGCCCTTTCAAACCTGAATCTAGGCCTAAAATTCATCATTTCTTTTTATGGGCGGTTTTTGCTTGTTTTTCTTTTCAAGCTGCCAAAATGTTAGCTTTAGCCGTTGCCCCAAACCAACAGTCACTTAAGGCACTACCAGCTGCAGGCGTGGCAAGAACTACAAATCGTGATTATGACAGCATTAAACGCGGTGATATTTTTGGTGCTAAGGGTGATGTTCGAAATGAAGAACTTTCACCTAAAAAGCCAATTAACGAAAATATTATTTGTAAGTCGGCGAATAGAAAAAGCTCACTTCCTTTAGAGCTTTTAAATACTGTCGTCTTAAAAGACTCCGTCAAATCCATTGCTTCAGTTCAAAGCCGTGGATCAAGAGAGTTTATGAATCTACGTGAAGGTGACAAGGTTCAAAACTTGGCCGAAGTTGGCAGAATTGATCGTTTAAGACTGATTGTTAAAAATCTTTCAACAGGTGAATGTGAATTTATTGAAGGCACTGATAAAGAGCCGGCTTCAAAAGTTTCTCCTATAAAGGTTGTCTCCCCTTCTAAAGGTCAGGCCATCATTAAAAGCCAACAAGAAACTGGAATTAAAAATGAAGGTAATCGCTTCACTATTAAAAAGTCTGTTCGCGATGAGCTATTAACTAATAATATGGCGGAAGTCTTAACTCAAGCGCGCGCTGTCCAAATGAAAAGACCGGACGGTACATTGGCATTTAAAATGACTGAAATCGTCCCCGGATCTATTTATTCAAAATTAAATATCCAAGATGGTGATGTGATTACAGGTATTAATGGTAAGAGCTTCAACAATCTTAACGAAGTAATGACATTGTTTTCGAAAGTTAGAGATATAGATAATTTCCAGATCTCGATGGAACGTGAAGGATCTGACCAAACCCTTGAATACAACTTTGAGTAAGGATGCTCTATGGCAATTTCAATGGCCTTTTCAATGAAGAAACTAGTATGGCCTCTTCTATTCACCTTGGGTTCAACCTCTGTGTATGCTCAATTTGATCAATATAGAAGCCGTACAAACTTCAATAATGATAATGCCAATACTTCAGCTAAAACCTTTATTCAAGGCCAAGCAGAAAAACAAAATGTCGATGATTTTGGAAGAGAAAATGGCTCTCCTGCTCCAAGCGGACCTGAAGCCAGTAAATACGTTCAATTAAATCCTGAAACGTCTTTTGGCCCTGAAGTTGTCACAAGTTTTGAATTTAAAGATGTCTCTTTAGTTGATTTAACTAAGCATATGCAAAAACTGACTGGAATCAATTTGATTCTAGATAAAGATCTTAAAGGTAAGATCACTATTTCTGCGCCACAAGCTATTACTGTTGGTGACGCATGGAAAGCTTATCTTACAGCTCTTAATGTTAATGGTTACACCCTTGTTAAAGCCGGCGCATTTTGGAAAGTCGTAAATTCTCGTGATATTCGCTACACACCTACAAAGATGTATACCGGTAACTATACTCCTGACACAGAAAACTATGTCATGCGTATTATCCCTCTTAAAAATATTTCAGTTACAGAAGTGACTCGTTCATTTAGACCATTTATGACTCGTTATGGTCGATTGATTGATATTAAACAAACCAATACTTTGATTGTCCAAGATACTGGTGAAAATATTAATCGCCTTGTTCGTCTTATTAAATTCATAGATGTCCCAGGACATGAAGAAAGTCTTCAAATCATTCCTGTAAGAAACTCATCAGCGCAGGAGATTGCGAAGCTTCTTGATCAAATTTTAAAAAGTAATAGTACTGGTACTGCAGCTGCGAGAAGAAGAACTCAAGCTCCAGATCAACAAGAAAACATTAGTAAAATCATTGCTGAACCAAGAACAAACTCTATTATTGCTATGGCCAATGCTGAAGGTGCTAGGCAGTTAAGAGAACTTATTCTTAAACTAGATGTGAAAGGCTTATCTAATACTGGTGGCCAGATTCACGTTTACTATTTGAACTACGGCGATGCTGAAACACTTGCTAAAACTCTAGCCACTCTTGTTCAAAGCGCTGGCGCTCCATCTGCGGGTGGAACAGCAGGTGCTAGGCCTAGTCGTTTCACTGCCAATAATGACAACGAAAGTTTATTTAACAACCCTGTTAAAATCACTGCCGATAAAGATAATAACGCTTTAGTTGTTACGGCTTCACCTACAGATTACCTTACTGTTAAAGATGTTATTAAGAAGCTCGATATTCCTCGCGACCAAGTTTACGTCGAAGGGATGATCATGGAGACGCAAGTTAACCGTGAAAAAGGTTTTGGTATCTCTATTCTTGGTGCTTATGGTGCAGGTGGCGCTCAACGCGCTGGCTTTACCGGTGGTAGCAGTGATCTTGTGAATCTTTTGGCCGGTAATATCACTTCACTTGGTGGATTATTCGCTGGTGCAGGTATTGGTAATAAAATTGAATATACTCCGCCAGGTGGATCAGCGATTCAAATTAACAGCGTCAACGCTCTAATTACCGCGATTGCTCGAAACGGTAATACTAACGTTCTAGCAACTCCTCAAATACTAGCACTTGATAATACCGATGCAGTGTTTGAAGTTGGTGAATCTGTTCCAACAATTGAGAGAACAAATACGAACGGTACGATTACAACCAGTACAAAACAACAAAAAGTTGCTTTGACTCTAAAAATCACGCCGCAAATTAATAAAGTAACTCGTTTTGTAAAACTTAAGATCGATCAAAAAATTCAAGACTTCTCTTCTCGTCCACTACCAGAAGGTCTGGCCAACGAAGGTGTTGCAACAACTGAGCGTAGTGCTGTAACAACTGTTGTTGTGCGCGATCGTGATACCATCGCTATGGGTGGACTCATGAGAGACCGTGAAGAATCTTCAGTTTCAAAAGTTCCACTTCTTGGAGACATTCCGGTTCTTGGTTGGTTGTTTAAGAACTCAAGAACTTCAACCACGAAAGTGAATCTTCTTTTATTCTTAACTCCAAGAATTATGTCGCCGTATCAAAAATCTGTGGCTTCAACCACCAAAGATGTTTTGGCTCGTCGTAATGCTCACTTAAAAGGTGCTCTTGGTGAAGATGATCCTTACCGCACAACGGTTAAGGGACTTTACGAGAAAGCTGAGAAACAAGAAAAAGGTCCTCTTTATGATCTTAAGGATGCAAGTCGCTACCAACAAGAAAATGAAGGTCCAGGCGTAGGAAGTGGAGATCAAGATGAAGTTGAAGATTTAATTTTTGAATCAGAAAGTGCTGATCTTGAAATTCCTGCCTACGATAAGATCATCGAAGAAGTTCAAGTCATCAAATCAGGAGCAGCAGCTCCAGTAAGGGAGTAATAAGTTGAGACTAACGGATCAACTCCTCACTAGATTTGAGGGACAAAAGGAAAAGATTGGTCAGCTTTTGATCAAGCATACTTCTTTAACTGATGATCAGCTAAAAGAGGCTTTAGATCTTCAAAAAGAATCTGGCATGATGGTGGGACAAATTCTTCTTAAAAAGAATTATATCCATCCTCATGACATCGTAAAAGTGATCTGTCATCAAATTGAGATTCCTTATTTAGTGGATCTTAAAATTGATGAAATCAATCCTGAACTGGTTAACGATCTTCCGATCAACTATGCAAAACAGCATGAAGTCCTACCCTTTTTGGAAACGGACTACACATTACAAGTCTTAGTCACTGATCCGTTTAATCCGGATATTTTTAATGATCTTCAAGAAATTTTTAAAAAAGAGATCGTTCCGATAGTGACGTCTCCGCTTAAGATCCAAGACGCGATTAACCGTGTCTACGAAAAAGCTAATCGAAATATCGTTGATAGTCTCGAAGACGAGTTTGATGAAAACCTTGATCTTGATGGCCCGATTGATATTCTCGACGCTGGAGCTGATGAAGCGCCAGTCATTCGTTTTGTGAACTCAATTATTTTTAGAGCGGTCAAAGAAAAGGCTTCTGATATTCACGTTGAGCCTTATGAAAAAGAAGTGGCTTATCGTTTTAGAATCAACGGCATTATGTCGGAAATTTTAAGGCAACCGCTTAAAACTCAAGCTGCCGTCAGTTCACGTATTAAAGTTATGGCCAAGCTTGATATTGCTGAAAAACGTCTACCACAAGATGGTCGTATTAAAATTAAAATGGCCGGTAAAGATATTGATATTCGTCTATCAACTGTTCCCGTTCAAAACGGCGAACGTATTGTTATGCGTATTCTTGAAAAGAGTGCCAATATTCTTGAATTAGAAAAACTTGGCTTTCACGGTAAAGTTTTAAAGCAACTTGATGAGCTTTCAAAAAGAAAACACGGTGTTCTTTATGTTTCTGGACCTACTGGTTCAGGTAAAACGACCACTCTATCTGCCATCCTTTCACGTATTAATGATCCTGAAAAAATGATTATTACAGTTGAAGATCCGGTAGAATATGAAATCGGTGGTATCTCCCAGATCCAGGTGAATTCAAAAATTGATCTGACCTTTGCTAGAGCTCTGCGCTCCATAGTTCGTCAAGACCCTGATGTCATCATGGTTGGGGAAACACGTGACGGTGAAACGGCTCACATGGCAATTGAAGCGTCACTCACAGGTCACTTTGTTCTATCCACTATTCACACCAATGATGCTGCCAGTGCACCGAACAGACTTATTGATATGGGAGTTCAGCCATTTTTGATCGCGTCTTCTTTGGCCGGCATCTTGGCACAACGACTCGTTCAAACACTTTGCCCTGATTGTAAAGAAGTTCACGATATTACTAAAGAAGAACTTAAAGCTTTGGCCGTTGGTCAAGTTCCACCAAATGCCACGATCTTTAAAGCTGTTGGTTGTCCAAAATGTAATTTTAGAGGTTACGCAGGACGATCAGTAATTTCAGAGCTACTTATTGTCTCGGACGAAATTCGTCCTTTGATTTTAGAAAAAGCCGATGCATCGACTCTAAAAAAATTAGCCATGTCGCTTGGAATGAAAACATTAAAAGAAGATGCCTTCTTTAAAGTTTGCACCGGCGTGACTTCCGTCGATGAGATGGTTCGTGTTGTTAACCAAGATGAAATGACAGAAGAAAATTAGTTATGCCAATTTATGCTTATAAAGGACTAACTTCTACAGGAAAAGAAGTTAAAGACAATGTCACTGCCGAAGGTCTTTCGCAGGCTAAACAGCGTCTAAAAACCTTAGGCATCATGCTCATCGAAATCGAAGAGCAAAAATCTACATCTGCTAAAAAAGCCACTGCCTCAAGTTTTAGTTTTGGTCAAGCAGTCTCGACAGAAGAGCTTGCTCTAATGACAAGACAGCTTGCCACTCTTATTAAAGCAAAAGTTCAAATTGTTGAAGCCTTTAACGCTTTGATGGATCAGACCGAAAATCCAAAATTTCAAATTATCCTGTCTGAAATCAGACAAAAAGTGAATGAAGGTTTCTCTCTTGCTCAAGCCTTGGCCGATTATCCAAAAACATTTAATAACGTTTATGTGAATATGGTTGAAGCCGGCGAAGCCTCGGGAACACTTGAAGTCGTACTCATCAGACTTGCAGAGTTCACTGAAGCACAAGTGAAGCTTGCTAGAAAAATCAAAGGTTCAATGACCTATCCTGTGATTATGATGCTTGTTGGAACCGTCATGATTTCCATTATCTTTATTTTTGTAATTCCAAAGATTACTAAAATCTTTGTTTCTATGAAAAAAGCACTGCCACTTCAAACTGAAATCTGTATTTGGATTTCAAATTTTTTAACCAATTGGTGGTGGGCCGTTATTATTAGCTTTTTTGTGGCCTGGAACTTATTTAATCGATGGAAAGCCAGTGTAAAAGGCCGAGCTAAATGGGATATGTTTTTGCTTAAGGCACCAATTATCTCTGAAATTGTCATGATGATTAACGTATCAAGATTTTGTTCAACACTTGCCACACTGCTCAACTCTGGTGTGCCGATCCTCGTCTCAATGAATATTGTTAAAAACTTGATCGGAAACGTCCACATGCAAAAAGCCGTGGCCGACTCAAGAGATGCCGTCAAAGAAGGGGCTTCACTGTCTGGCCCACTCCTTCGCTCGGGATTATTCCCACCAATGGTGACCCATATGGTGCGACTCGGTGAGAAATCTGGTGAGCTTGAAACGATGCTGCAAATTGTTGCAGAAAATTATGAAGAACAAGTTGATTCGAAACTTAGTGGACTCACATCTACCCTAGAGCCTATAATGATGGTCGTAATGGGTGTAGTCGTAGCTTTTGTTGTGTTCTCTGTTGTTGTACCGATGATGGAACTCAACACCATACGATAATCTAATTTTGTATTTAATGTTAAGGAGACTTCATGTTGCTTGCGCGCTTATCAAATTCTCATAAAACTTTTAAAACTGCTCTTCGTTCTCAGCGCGGTTTCTCGTTGGTCGAAATCTTAGTGGCGTTAACTCTTTTAGGTATTGCCGGTACTTTCGTTGCTGGTAAGATCTTTCAAAGTCTTCATGAAGGAAAAGTTTCTGCTGCTAAAATTCAAATGAACCAACTAGCAGAAAGACTGCAGGAATTTAGAAGAAAGTGTGGTTTCTATCCAGAGACTGAGCAAGGTCTAGAAGCTTTATCTTCAAAACCAAGTGTTGGTCGTGAATGTAAAAACTATCCACCTGATGGATTCATCGGCGGCACAGGCTCAGTTCCAAACGATCCATGGGATAATTTCTATGGTTACGTTAATGAAGGTAATAAATTTAATATGGTTTCTTATGGTTCTGATCTAGCCGAGGGTGGTGAAGATGAAGGACTTGATATTTGGTTTAGACCTCCTGCTGGAGCTGAGCAACAGGGTGACTCCGCAGAGGGAGCTGAATTCTGATTCAAAGAATTCATCAATCGCAAAAGGGCTTTAGCTTAATCGAAATTCTCGTCGCTTTGGCCCTGGTTTCTTTAGTCTTAACCGTCGTCGTCGGCGACGGATTTTCCTCTCGAAGTAAACTTGAAGAATCCACCTCCATGATTGAGCGCAGCCTCAGACTTAGTGTCGATGAAGCAGCTCTAAGAAATGTCATTACACGTGTCAATTTCAAGCTTGATGGTGAAGTTCAAGAGTTTGCTGTTGAATACGGGCCAGATGCGGACTTTGTTATTCCAACGGCGTTAGTAAAAATTGATCTCGTTGAAAGTTTGGCCGAACAAGAAGCTAGGCTTGAAGCTAATAAAAAAGTTGATAAAGATTTTAATCGTATTAAAGAACTTTCTGAAGATACATTAAAAATTGAAGAGCCTATTCGCGTTCTTGGTGTTGGTACAAAAGTGACTGGAAAATTCATTCCCGAAGGCAACGCCTCAATCTATGTCTACCCGACTGGCGAGCGTGATGCTGCTTTTATCGCTATTTCAACAGATCAAGAAATTGCGGTCCTCACTAGTGAAGCATTTACTGATCAAATCGATCTTAATTATTATAAAGTTGAAAACAATTCGTCTTTTGCCAATCGTTTAGAAAAAGCCAACGATCTTTTTAAGGACTGGCTAAATGAGAAATAATCAAAAAGGATTTACTCTCATTGAAGTGATGATTGCCTTAGCGATCTTTGGTGTATTCATCGTCGCCTTTGTTTCGGGACAAGGTGGCAACATTCTAGATTCTACATCAATGCGAGAAGAGCAACGTATGTTTACTCTCGCCAACAATAAACTCTCCGAAATTATCAATAATCCTCCAGAGTTTTCTGAATCATTAACTTCAAATATCGATACCAAGACATTTGAAGAAGAACAAAACTATGAATGGAGTGTGGAATTTAAAAAATTTGAAATTCCAGAGTTTACCGCAGCTTCAGGCCAAGAAGAAGTTCCGGCAGAGCAAGAAACTCAAAATCGTGTTTATTCTAGAATAAAAGAGAATCTTGAAAAGATGCTGTGGCAGGTTCGAGTCACCGTCAAAAACAAAGAGACAGGTCAGACTTCAAGCCTATCGACTTGGCTACAAAATGATAAAGCGACCGTGAGGTTTCAATACTGATGAAAAATCTATTGAAATCACAGCGCGGTTTTACTCTTATCGAAGTTTTAATCGCCATTACCATCTTAGCTTTTTTAATGGTCGGTATTTACACCATCGTCTCAAACAGTATCGAAACAAAAGATCGAGTGCTTAAAGAAGACAAATCCTTTGTTCAAGTCATGAGGGCCCTTGATCGCCTACAATCTGATCTTGCTCAAGCATGGTCACCACTTTACGCCCATGCTAAATACAATGCCACCATCGCTAGAGAGCAAGCCCAGCAAGAACAACGAGAGTTTGTACCCTCAAAATTTAAAGCTAATGAGCGCTTTCCGTTTGAATCAGTCACTGGTCGTGCCGCCCCAGCCGTTATTTCTGAAGAAAAATCAGAGCTCATCTTTTTTACGGCGGCCAACCGAAGAAAGCTTCAAGACTCTAAACAATCTCGCTATGCCTGGGTTAAACACTCGCTTAGAAAAAAAGATAAAGTCGTAACCTCAGAAGAAACCATCCCTGAAGGTGAATATGAATGGATTAGAACGATTCAAAATACCGACCTTTGGGAAGATCAATTTAATTTTGATGAAAGTGCCCCTCAAGTTCTACTTAGAAGTGTTAAAGCCTTAGAGTTTTTCTTTTGGGATCAACGTAGTGAAAAATTCGTTGATCGACTTAATGATTCAAGTGAAAAAGATATTTTAAAGATTGTTAAAGCTAAAGTGACATGGATCGACTCTGATGGCCAAGAGCAAGTTTTTGAAAGAATCATCCGTCCGTTATGGCCTAAATTTGATACAAAAAAAGACGAAGAAGAGAAGCAAATCTTTAGAAAGACCAACACATCTGGCTCCGGTGGTGGTGGCACTGGCGGTATTATTCCTCCTCCTGATGAGGGTGATGAATGAAACCAGTTAAAAACCAACAAGGTGTCGCTATTTTAATGGTCATTAGTACCATTGCCATCTTGTCTTATCTTTTGGCCGACTTCACCTTTGAGACGAAGCTTAATAAAATTAAAATTTATAATTTTCAAGAGCGCGAACAAGCTAGATTAAATGCAGAAGCAGGAATAACTCTGGCTTTGACTAAACTTAGAATTTATCGCCAAGCCTTAAACACGTTAGAAACAAATCCTTCGGTCAAAGATATTATTAAGCCATCGATGCTAGAAAATGTTGTGACCCAACCGTTTATTTTTCCAATTCCTATTCCGGGTAATTCATCTGCTATTCAAAAAGAAGCTTTAACTAAATTTGTCGATGATAGCTTAATTCAAGGACAAATCAGTTTGAGCATTCAAGCCGTCTCGGGCTTTTTAAATCCAAATACTTTAATCCAACCCACTGTTGACCCAGACTCTCAGTCAGGTCAGTCAGCTCAACAACCTGATCCAGAAAAAGCTCCACATAATATTATTGAGAAAAAATTCACCGAGATGTTTGAAAAAGAATTACAAGATGAACGTGAAACAAATGAAAACTTTGACCTGATCTACGGCGAAGCAGATCCAGAGCTTTTAGTAAAAGAACTTAAGTATGTGGTCAATCCTCCAGATTCAATAGAAGATCCTCTAGTTGGTAATATTGCTGCCCTATACTCTGATAAAAATGTTACTCCAAGACATGCGCCTTTTACCTCAATTGATGAACTTTATACTCTACAGGGTTGGAACGATGCCATTGTTGATCTGGTTAAGGATCGTCTGACTGTCCATGAAGTCAGTGTCATTCCACTTAATGAAATGACTAAAGATCAATTACAATTACTCTTTCCAGAAATTACTCCAGAACAGGCCGAAGAATTCTTTAAATGGCGTGATGGTAATGCTGAGCTAGGTGATGAACCACATCCATTCAAAGCCGTAGAAGAATTTAAGTCCCTTGTGACTGGAAGATTGGCGATTACTAGTGAAGCTGATTATGAAACTCGTATCAAAGAGTTTGCTGATCTAGGAATTAAACTTGGAGTAGCTGGAAAATTATTTAAAGTCGTCAGCAAAGGGATTTACAATCGCTCTGAGTATGAAATTACGGCTTGGATTGATCTTCCAACAGCACCTGAGCCAGCTAAGCCTAAGCCGACTCCAACGCCCGATCCAGACGAATTGCAACCTCCACCACAACCGACGCCGACTCCAACACCTGCCCCTACGCAACTACTTGAGCCTCGAGTAATCGAAATCCGTCCAAGTTAGTCAGACATACAATTCTTTCACTTATCTGACTTTTCCCGTATCATTTTAGGGTGGACACTAGTTTTCTAAGACGGGGTTAGACAGGAGGTCTTTTTTTGAGCGTGCTTTGTATCGACATTGGAACTTACTCTATTAAGTTTCTTGAATGTAATCCAAGCAAAAAGAATTTTTCTCTTATCAGTCATAGAGAAATTCCTCTGCAAAAAGTTCTAAGCCAGTTTGGCCCTGAAGACACTATTCAAGATGTCCAACTCTCCATTATCAAAAGTTATTTAGAAGACGGCACAGAAAGCAAAGTCATCATGCAGGTGCCTTCACAAATGGTGACCTCTCGTTATTTGCATTTACCAATTGCCAGCAAAAAGAAAGCGGAACTCATGGTTCCTTTTCAATTAGATGAAAACCTTCCCTTTCTCATTTCAAAAGCTCATTACACAACGTCGATGAGAAAAAGAAACGATAGCTTCGATGCTTTGGTTTCAATTTCAAAAGTTGATGACTTTGAAGCCTTTCACGAAAAATTAGAAAAGAGTGAAATTCTTCCAGGGCTTCTAGCTTCTGAACTTAATTTTTATGACTCGTTTGCTAGAGTCAATGCTGCAAACCAGCCTTATGCCATTATTGATATTGGTCACTCCACCACTAAGGGTTACTTCATCAATGGCGCCGAAGTCGTCTCAAATCATATCTCTCATACAGCGGGACGAATCATTGACGATGTTATTTCTAAAACATATGCGATTCCACTAGCTGAGGCCGTTGCCTATAAACAGGCTAATGCTTTTTTCCTTACAGATGCGCAGTACAACGAGGTTTCAGCAGAGCAACGTGAGTTTGCTAATATTATGAAGCAAACTCTGTGGCCTTTGATTTCAGAAATTAAGCGCTGGGAACTTGGCTTTAGAGTTAAGTACGGCCAGTCAGTTGAGACGATCTATCTTTGCGGTGGTTCTTCAAGGATTAATAATATTGCCAACTTCTTATCTCAAGCGATTGGTGTAAGAGTTGAACTTTTAGATTACTCAACATGGGTTCAAGGTAGTGATGATTCGTTTGAAGATTCATCATTAAGTATGTCTAGTGTTAACATGATGGGTATCTCTCAGCTTGATAAAGAAATAATTCCAAATTTCTTATCAGGAGCTTTTGCCAATACGATGTCAGGTCAACTGCCATTATATTCAATTAGCTTTTTAGCTGTAAGAACGGCTGCTATTTGCTTATTACTTATAACCTTCATGATGGTTGAAAGATTTGTTTTTCTAGAGCGTGAAAATAAATTAGTTGATGCTGAAGTTATTCGCTCACTAAAGACACCAACTCTTGGTATCCCTGTGACCGAAAGACGTTACTACCCTTCACAACCAAAACGAATTCTAGCTGCACTTAAAAAGAAGAATTTAGAAATGAGCCAAGAAGTTTCATTGGTTCAGTCCGCTATCAAAGAAAAAGCCATCGCTCCATTAGTTGAAGTAAGCCAAGCTCTCGCTCAAGCAGGAACGACTAAGGTTGCCTATTTTGAAGCAGAAAATGGTAACGCCAGACTAGTGTTAACTTCTGATAATAATGACGATCTAATGAAGGCCCAAGCCGCTCTTTCAAGTGCAAACTTAACTGATTACGCTTCAGGACCTGGTAATAGTAGTAAAGAAGTAACAATTACTTTTAAGTATTGAGACTGTTATGAATAAGAAATCTCCATTTCAACAACTAGATGAAGCACTTTTTAAGCTGGTAGACCAACTTAAAAACCAAGCATTCTATGGCCAATTTCAATCTGTGGTTGGCAAATTAACTGATCAACAACAAAAAATTGCTAATCTTACGATGTCTTATCTTTTGTTATTTATTCCAGTTCTACTTTTAATGGTGGTCTGGTTAATGAATTCATCTCTTCGCTCAAATATTGAAAACAAAAATGAAATTTTAAGTCAGATTGAATTGTTTAATAGCAAAAGAATTGAAAGTGACAACAAGGGTCGTGAGATCGTCTTACAAGCTCCAATCTCTGCTCAATCAGAACTACAAACTCGTATTGCAAATGTTTTAGGCCGTATTCGCATACCAACAAGTATTGTGACTGTAACTAGCTTTCAAGAAGGCAAAGCTGCTGGCAGCCTTAAGTCTTACGACGCCGCCATTAGCTTTGATAAACTATCGACTGAACAGTTCACCGAACTAGTTAAGAATCTTGAAGAAAGAGAACGTATCAAAGTCAGTGGGATGAGAATTGAAAATCGTATCGATCAAAGTATTTTGAAAGGTAAGATCAACTTATTATTTGTTTCTAGCCAAAGATAGTTATGAAGAAAATGCCAGAAAATCATCTCCAACCAGAAATCTATGTTAGTGAAACTGGCAAAGGTTTCAAACGTTGGTTACTGGTTCTTCTGCTTTTCATTGTCACCTTTATTTTTACTTTTCCTTTTGAAAAAACATTGGTTGGTATGACGGAGAAAATCATCCGTTCTCAACGAGCTTGTCCTATCTCTTATGATAAAATTGAATTGTCCTACCTTTTTCCAGGAATTAGTTTTAAAAACCCAGTCATCACCGGTGCATGTTTTCAAAAACCTGGCAGTGACTTGGCCCTCGATCAATTGGCCGTCACTTTTGCAGGACCAAACTTTTCTCCTTTTGGTGTTCGATTTAAGATTCTTGCAACAACTGAAGAAAGTCATATTGAAGCTTATCCTGCCATTGGTCTATCAGGCCGTGTGATTCGAATTGCTGATACAAAAATTGGCTCGGATATTATTTCTACATTATCTGGAATGGATCTCATTGCAGGCGAGCTTGCAATTGATGGACTTGTTGAAATTGCTGAAAATCAAATCAGTAACGCAAAATTAAAAATTGAATCTCAAAGTCTTAAAACCAAGATCGCCAATATCGCAGGATTTTTACTTCCTCCCATGAATCTTGGCTCTCTTGTTCTGCTTTCAGAAATGGATGCTGGAGGAAAACTCTTTATTGAAAAACTAACTCTGGGTGCACCAAACTCAACTCTTGCTGCAAACTTTAAAGGTAATTTGACACTCAATCGTTACAATATGCTTTATTCAAACGCTGATTTGACTGGAGAAATTCGCTTTTCTGATGAATTTTTTGAAGCGATTCCTCTGGTCAAACTTTTATTGCAGGGCAAAGAGCCGACCGACGGCTTTTATAAGCTTGAATTGAAAGGTCCTTTAGGGCAAACTCGCCCTAATTTTCTATGAATAATCAGCTTGATCAAAAAATTGAATTCTATCTTAACCAATGCCTTCCAAGACATTCGTTCGCAGACGTCTACAAATACGGCGTATTGCCAGCAGGTAAACTCTTTAGACCTAAGTTAGCCTTAGCCTCTTTCAACGATTCTAGCCGCGATCAAGCCGCTTACAACGAAGATCTATGGAAGTTGTGTACTGCTTTAGAAATTCATCACGCATATACGTTAATTCATGATGATCTTCCCGCTATGGACGATGATGATATGCGTAGAGGTCAACTCTCCACTCATAAAAAATTTGGCCAATGGCAGGCCATTCTCGCAGGTGATGGTTTATCCATTGCTAGTTTTAGACTGCTAAGCCGAATTACTCACCCAAGCGCACAACTGCTGAGTCAAATTAGCGCTCATGCACTTGGGCCGAAAGGTTTGATTCAAGGCCAGGCACTTGATCTGTCTCATGAGATGAATCTCTCGTTTGAAAACCTACTTAAAACCCATGAGCTAAAAACTGCGAGACTGATTCAGTTGTCTTTAGTCGGCGGGGCTTTGCTAGCCACTCCTAAAGTTGAAACCAAGTCTCTTAAGCAGCTTTGGCGCTTAGGTTACGCTGTTGGTGTTTCTTTTCAACTACTTGATGATTTGCTTGAGCTTTGCGATGAGACACTTAGTCAGCATGAAAAAGATATTAATCCATGGCCAAAATTAACAGCGAAGTGTTCAAACAAAACGCAAAAGCTTTTAAAAACGGTTGATCAGATGGCGAGCAAAAATATTAAGAATGAATTGGCGTTGTATTATAAGAAAACGTTAGAGGCAGCACTGAAAGGTCAAAAGAATATTGAAACTCATATCAGAGACAATAACCAGCTACAGCCAGTTATGTCTCTGTTGAATATTTTGAGTAAGACCAACTAATTCTTGAAGCAGAATTTTGGCATCCCCAAGTTTTTTAAGATCATTCGCCCCAAACCCTTGCAGCTCAGTTCTTGCAGACGGCATCTCATTTTCTGTAAAATCAGAAACACTTGGAGTTTCTTTTCTAAGAGACATTTCATGGCGAGCTTGCTCGACAGTCATCTTATCGTCAAAGAGAAGTCTTTTAATTTCTAGAATAGCTTCAACGTCACTTTGCTCGTAGAGCTTTTGACCTGAAGAAGAAACAACGGGAGAAATAGAATCGAACTCAGTTTCCCAAAACCTTAAAACGTAAGGCTTAACACCTGTGAAGCCACAAACTTCATCCGCTTTAAAATGTGATTTATTAGGAAGTTGGATCATGGGGGCTCCAATCGTTTCAAGCATGATTAATAATCATCGTTGTCGTCATCGTCAGTGGCATAGCCATCTTCAGAATTAGACATAAATAAGCTAAGGGCGCGGTTCGTGCCTTCTTTAGCAGGAAGTGAAGTATTCTCACCACCCTTATCATCCAGACGATGTGAGTATCTTGCCGTCACGTCTTCTTTTAATACCTGGGATGGTTTAAAAGTTAAAACACGTCGTGCTGAGATTTCCATCGCATCACCTGTTTGAGGATTTCGTCCGATTCGCGTTGCTTTATCGCGGATAGAGAAATTACCAAAACCAGAAATTTTAACTTTTTCACCGCGAGCTAAAGTGTCTTTAATCACTTTAAAAACGAGATCAACTAAGTCAGCCGCTTCCTTCTTAGAGAAACCTGCTTCCTTGTAAACTCTCTCGACAATGTCGGCCTTCGTGAGACTCATGCTGCATCCTCCGTGACTCAACCATGAAATAAACAGTGTTTCCTACATATGAACGCTGTTTATTTAAACTCCTATTAACAATAGGTTAGCAAGAAAGAAGATTTTATTCCAACATAAAATCACGCCTTTGTGATTTATCTTTTGCGGCGCCCTTTTTTGGCCCCTTCTTTCTCTAATTTCTTGTATAAATTGGCTTGTTCTCTGTCTTTATTCTTGAGCCATTCAGTCAGAAATTCATCGACTTCTTTGAGCTCATCGACCAATTTTGATCTCACTAATTTAGGAGAACTAGCAATTTTCTGGAACTCTTTAAGCTTAGCGGTATCGCTTTTTACAAGCAGTTCTCGCTTGGCCACTTCTTCCTTAGTCATGCGGTAGATCGGCATGTCGGCCAGATACTCAGCGAAAGTGAACTTTCTTTTTACAAGATATTCGACGTAAGTTTTTCTATTAGCCGACTTTGTTGCTATCTCATATTCTTTTTGCTTAATAAACTTGATGATTTCATTATTTTGGCGAATTTTTTTCTCAAACTCTTCTGACAAAAGTTCGTAGCGACGACGAACAACGACAAGTCTTTGCTCGGCAAAAATTTCAATAATTTCTTCCGGAGCATCGAAAATTCGAACTCCTCGCTCTGAAATGAGCGTGTAATTTGGAACCATTGAGGTCTGAACACCGATTTTTTCCTGAACTTCTTCTAGACTTGGCTGTTGGCCACGCTTAAAAATAAGCTCAATTTTGATTTCATTAGAAACAGAGCTATCGATGAAATCTTTTAAATAATCGCTATCAATATGCTTAGTTAATAAGCGGTAAATTTTTTGAGCGTCATAACCGCGAGGAAGCTCGGTTATATAAATAGATTCGCCAATTTTTTCAAAGCGCATCCCAAAGACCATGCGGCCTTTTTTATCAACATCAATTTTATCACTATAGTAATGAACGTAAGGTTTTAGTTTTTTAGGCTTTCCTGTTTCTAAGTAAGCTTGAAGTGAAGCGCAAATATCTTTATGGTTAAAACTTGGAATAACAGAACTAAAGCCTGTTCCAATCCCTTCAGCCCCATTAAGAAGCATGATAGGAAGTTTTGGTAAAAGAGCAACTGGTTCCATCACCGTTTCATCGTAGTTTGGAACCATTTGAACTTGGTTCATATCATCAAAAAGTAAAAATTCTGAAACTTTGCCAAGACGACACTCGATATAACGACCAGCAGCTGGTGCTGTTTCCATTCGTTCACCGAAGTACCCTTTCTTATCAATTAATGGGTAGTTATTAGAAAAAGTATAATCTTGTGCCATGTTGACGATAGCACTTTCAATTGAAGCAGGTCCGTGTGGGTGAAGAGTTAAAACAAGACCCGTGGCCGAACTCACTTTGGTCAGACCTTTTGATTGGTTTCTCCAAAGCGTGTACAAAATACGACGCTGACCTGGTTTTAAACCATCTTGAAGATATGGAATCGCACGATCCATCAACGTATAGATCTGATAATTGCGGTATTCTTCCTTAACGATATCCGTTAGCGGAATTGACTCCATTGAGTGTAGGAAATTGTCCATTATCTACCTTTTACTTAGCTTTCTTTACTGTTTTCTTTTTTGTTACTTTCTTGGCAGCACTAGCTTTTTTGACTGGTGCTTTTTTCGCAGCAGCTTTTTTTGCTGGTGCGGCTTTTGTAGTTAGTGCTTTGGCTTTTCTTTGCCCACCAGAGGTAGAAGAAACAGAAATCTGTTCACTACTTCTTGAGCTTGAACTATCCATCAATAAATCTTTTCTAAGATTGGCGTCTTTACCGAAACAAACATGTAGCATTTGACGCGCATTTTTCTTATCAACAACATCAATTCGAGTGAAGTTTTCACGTTGAAGAAGATGCTTCCAGGCCTCAGGAGACATCTCCCCTAGCCCTTTATTGCGATGAATTTCTTTAATTTTCACACCTTTTTTCTTCATTGATTCAAGCTCATCAGGTGTTTCAGCGTACTCAACAGTTTTATCCGTTACCACCTCAAAAAGTGGAGCTTTTGCTAGCTGAATAGCACCTTGATCAAACAATTCTGGCCAAAAATGATAGAAGAAATTAGTTAAAAGTGTGTTGATATGTCCGCCGTCGACATCAGAGTCAGCAAGGAAAACAATCTTCGAATAACGAAGATCTTTTGGTTCAGCTGGTTGACCAATAGTAAGTCCAACAGACGCAGTAATATCCATAAATTCTTGGTTTTCAAGAATATCTGAAATGGTTGATTGAGAAACGTTCATCGGCTTACCGCGAAGAGCGATGCCGCCTTGATAAAGCTTATTTCGAGCCGAACGAAGACCACCAATCGCTGAGTCTCCTTCACAAATAAACAACGTACACTTTGAGCGGTCTTTGCGCTCGTTAGCATCAAGAAGTTTTTCAACTTTTTGTTTTTTGAGTTTTTTGCCTTTTTTAGAAGCTTCTTTAAGCACCTGATATTTTGTACGAGATTTTGCTCTTTCAACAAAAGCTTCCATCATATCTTTATTTTTTCTAATAAATTTATCCATGGCCTTGGCCATGAAACCATCGATACATTTTTCAAGGTTAAGATCACGTACAAGTTTACGTTTTGTTTGTGATTCAAAGCGAGGATTTGGCATGGTTAGACCAATAACAAATGTCGCTCCAGCCAAAATATCGTTATCCACGAAGCTGATTTTTTCTTTTTTCGCCTGACGCTCTAACTTTTCTTTAATCGCGTTAATAAAAAGACGTTTCGCCTTATCGTGGTGAAATCCACCGTCGTATGTAGGGGTAGAATTCACAAAAGAGATGAATCTTTCACGCTCATCACTATCAGGATCAACCGCAACAGCGATGGTTAGATCGATTTTACCTTTAACTTTTTTGCCTTTTACGTTGGTCGTCTCATAAACATAAGACTCTTCACCTAAAAGCTGGGCATTATTCGGATCAACCCGTTCACAAAGCTCTAAAACACCCTTTTTAAACAAGAATTTTTCTTTATTAAACGTGAACGTTAGACCTGGATTATTATAAGCAAGATCGATAATACGTTTTCTTAAAAGTTCAGAATTAACGGTATTATCTTTATAAACTTGCTTTGACAGTTGAATTTCAACTTCTACACCTGAAGCGCCTTTAAAAGCTTTTGGCTTTGTTTTAGCTGTTTTAAGTGCACCATCAGTAAACGTATAAGTTTGCTCTTTTCCAGAGTTATAATGCTTAACTGTCACTTTGAATAAATCAGAAGTTAAACAAGTGGCAGCGGCACCAAGTCCGTTTTGCCCAAGAGTTCTATGTAAAAAACCCTTCTCATCCGTCTCTTCATCTTTAAATTTTGAACCTGTTCTAAACTCAGTATAAACCTGCTCGACTTTATTAAGCGGAAAACCAATACCGTTATCTCTTACGGTTACTGTTTTTCCATCACTTGCTAAAACAGTATGAATTTCCGTTACGTGTCCGCGGTAGTATTCATCAATACAGTTATCTAAAAGTTCTTCAATCGCTTTTGATTTTGCTTGGTGAAAAGGAACGGTTTTAAACTCAACACCTTTGTCGGTGTAAGTGTAAGTTTCAAGATCTTCAATATCGTTTGAACCAAACACTAAGGTAAGACGATTTCTTACGTGCCAGCGCTGATCTTTGCTCTCAATTTCAGCATCTTTTGTTTTTCCGCGTCGTTTCACTGTTCCAATGTCGGCCATATTTATATTACCTAGCAATAAGTCTCTGATTTTAGTAACGTGTTTTCTAGGTTAAAGGGCCGCTGTGCCCTCGAAAAGGAACGATGCGCCATATTAAACTTTTATTGATATTCTTTGTTTCAACTTCGCTGCATAGCGCACAGATTGATTCTGATATGTGGAAAAAGCTCAAAGAGGGCTACATTCTTGCTTATAGCGATGTTGAAAGCTCAAAAGAGCTCGGCCCTGAAGCTCAAAGCCTCGACTATAAAATTTATGGACTCCATTCCAAAAAATGTAGCTTTGCCCTAAAAAAAATAAGCCGTTACGAAAAATATTCAACTTTTATCGATTTCGTAAAAAAAAGTTCATATAGCGAAGAGTCACAAACAGTTTTTTTTGATTTTAGCTCCATTCTTCTGCCATATGACATGCTTTTAAGCTTTAAACTGCCACGCATTGAACAGCCTGGAATCTATGAATTTGTCTTTGAAAAAGGTTTTTTAAAGGGTTTAGTCGGCACAATTACCGTCAAAGATGAAAAATCAAAATGCTTGTTCATTGGTACCGCAAAATGGATCGGCCCAAACTCGAGTATTCCCGACACTGTGTTTGAATTCTTTTCTAAAAACCTCGGAAAAGCTGCCATGGAGCGTATTTTTAGGTTCTCAAGTAAATTGTGACAAACATACTTAGGCCATGCATAATTGCATTCTTATGAAAGTTCTACAGATCAGCGCAAGAGATACTCACTCCCTAAGGCATAAAGTTTTACGCCAAGGTCGCCCCATAGAAGAGTGTTACTTCGATGGTGATGAAGACGATCAAACATTTCACTTAGGTGCTTTTGTTGAAACAAAACTGGTAAGCGTGGCTTCTTTTTTCTACGAAAGAAATCCAGCTTTTGAAGATGTTGATCAATATCGCTTACGTGGCATGGCCACCCTTGAAGATCACCGCGGTGGTGGACACTCAAGAGCTCTACTTCGTACGGCCTTTCCTATCATCAAACAGAATTTTTGCTCTCTTGTTTGGTGTAATGCCCGTGTTAGTGCCGTCGGATTTTACGAAAAAACTGGATTTACTTCATTTGGTGATGTGTTTGAAGTGCCTATTATTGGCGAGCATTTGCTAATGTTTCGAAAAATCTAAAATCTTAATTTTTTCTCGTTAAAGCACCAGACGCGATCAGGAATATCGTGAACACGCTTATACTGTTCTTCAGAGCACTCTTCGTGACTTTTGAAGCCTTTTATAGGTGCACACGGAAGCTCAAATCTATTTTTAGCTAGAAAACGATCACGCTCTTCACGGCACTCTGTTGCACTTTCAAGGCTAGTACAAACAAAATGCCTATCAACACAGTCATAAACTAAAATTTCGCCTTTAAAATATTTCGTCGACAGACGAATGCCCGTTCCAGACAGGAAATCTTTTGGCCCTGTATCGCCGTTTTTTAATTTTTCTAATTCACGTAACTCTCGCTCGGTAGACACATCAATCGCAGGCTGTGCCAAGGCATAGTTATGAACTAGGAAAAAAGCAAAGAAATGTAATAACAGCATTCTCATGGGGTAAGCTCCGTGTTAATTATAACATATGAAAACTCACAATCATTTAATTCTTGAACTGGCAAAGCGCGTCGAAAAGGCAGCCCTTGAGCTTGGAGCAACCCTCACTCTTGAAGAAGCCTACAGCGCTATCGTTGAGCCGCCTCAATTTGAAATGGGACATTTTGCTTTTGGATGTTTTCGTTTGGCCAAGGCCATGAAAAAAGCTCCACCTGCCATTGCGGCTGAGCTTGCCACAAAGATTCAAAGCGATGACATGCTTAAAAGTGTTAGCGCAGCGGGACCGTATTTAAATTTTATTATTAACGCAAAAGCGTACGGCGATCTTGTCATTAATCCCGTTTTAGATGAAAGCTTTTTTAAGCGTGAGATCCTAGAAACTAATCCAAAAACGATGATTGAATATTCTCAGCCCAATACCCACAAAGTTTTACACGTGGGACATATGAGAAATTTATGTCTTGGTAATGCTTTGATTAAAATGGGAAGATCGATTAATGCCGATATTATCTCTGTGACTTATCCAGGTGATGTTGGCACTCACGTAGCTAAATGCCTGTGGTATTTAAAAAAGCATAACAACTCTCCTATTCCTGAAGGCTCACCTGAAACAAAAGGAGCCTGGCTGGGACAAATTTATACTAAAGCGTCTCATAAACTCGACGATGAACTAGGCACAGATCAAGAAGAGAAAAATCGCGCCGAACTCACTGCCATTTTAAAACAGCTTGAATCAGGAAGTGGTGAATACTTTGATCTTTGGCGTGAAACCAGAGAATGGTCCCTTCGTTTAATGGAAAAAGCCTATTCTTGGGCAGACGTGAAATTTGATCGTTGGTTTTTTGAAAGTGAAGTCGATGCTCCATCGCTTAAATTTATTAAAGAACTCTTTGATCAAGGAAAACTAGTTAAAGACGACGGTGCCATCGGCATGGACTTAACTGACGACAAACTTGGATTTTGTCTATTAGTTAAAAGTGACGGCAATGGACTTTACGCCACTAAAGACGTTCAGCTGGCTAAAGTAAAGTTTGAAGAGTTTAAAGTCAAAAAATCAGTTTATATCGTGGATAACCGTCAAAGCCATCACTTCAAGCAAGTGTTTAAAGTGCTGGAAAAAATTGGATTCGATCAGGCCAAGGACTGCTTTCATTTAGCTTATGATGTGGTGGAATTACCTGATGGAGCGATGAGCTCAAGAAAAGGAAATATCGTTCCTTTGATGGATCTTGTTGAACAAATGGAAGCAAGGATCACAACTGATTATCTTGAAAAATACCGTGGGGACTGGAGTAATGAAGAGATCAAACAGACTGCTCACGCTGTCGCTGGTGGAGCGATTATCTATGGCATGGTTCGCGTTGATAACAATCGCAAAATTGTATTCGATATGGATGAATGGTTAAAACTTGATGGAGAAACTGGACCCTATCTTCAGTATGCTAGAGCCAGAATTACTTCACTGGTTGATAAGCTAGGACCAGTTGAAGAAAATATTGATTTCACCCAACTTAAAACCAATGCTGAGTTGATGCTGGCTTCTAAAATTTCACGCTACAATGATATTATCGAGAAAGGATGGAATGATTTAAAAACTATCGGACTTTGCTCTTATCTCTACGATTTATCCAGACTCTTTAATAGTTTTTATGTTGAGTGCCCTATTGGTAAAGCTGAAACAAACGAATTAAAACAAGCTAGACTAGCTCTAGCTAAAGCCACTGGTGGTATTCTTGAGCACGGCCTTGCTGCTCTAGGCATTACTGCACCAAAGAGAATGTGAAATGATGATAGCCAATATCCTTGTTGCTTTAGTCGCCGCTCTTCATGTTTATTTTTTGGTGCTAGAAATGTTTTTTTGGACCAAGCCACTTGGACTTAAAGTCTTTGCTCAATCCCTTGATAAGGCTGAGGCTTCAAAGGTCCTAGCCTCTAATCAAGGTCTGTACAACGGCTTTCTAAGCGCTGGCTTGATCTGGGGATTACTTGTTTCAAGTCCAGAAACAGCCCTTCAGTTTAAGGCTTTCTTTCTTGCTTGTGTCGTCATTGCAGGTATCTACGGCGCTTATAGCGTGAATAAGAAAATCTTTTTTGTCCAAGCCCTTCCGGCTTTACTAGCTCTGCTTCTCGTACTATCAAGCAGTCTATGAAAATTCTTACACTCCTTGCTGCTTTCTTCTTCACTCTAAATGCTAGTGCCACGCTAAGCTTAGTTTCTCATGATGGTGTCCATGCTTTTAATCTTCCGCTTAAACAAAGTGATTTAGGTAAATCTGTCGGTCAATTAACGATTGAAATGCTTGAGCTTTACCAAGTGGATTATCAAGGCAGTGAGCTTGGATTAAATTCTGTTTTAAATTCACCGTTAGGACTAGATGCTTTAGTTATTATTAGTGATCAAGAAATGAAGTCATTCGGTTGGTGTTATTCGTATAACGGAGTTATTCCTGAACTCTATCCTAACGAAGTTGAAATAAAATCTACCACAGACTCAATACTTTGGTTTTGGGGTTATGCTCACTACTTAAATGGTGAGTGGATTTCTCAGTGTTCTAGAGATTAAAAGTTAACTCGACAAAGATTGTTCCAATAATAACTACAATTGATGCGCTTACATATTTTAAGACATCAACAATTCTGTACTCTTCGCTCGATTGAATTCCACAAAAAATCCCCGCCACCATACCAACAAATAATCCACCGGCATGGGCAAAGTTAGCAATTGGCCCCAGTAATCCCGTAAGACATAAAACAAACCAGCCAATCATCATATAAACATCTTGCTTAGGAAGAGAGAACTCCTCTTTGGGGTTAAATGTTTTAACCATCCAAATAAAACCTAAAAGCGAATACACAACTCCACTCATCCCACCAAAACTTGGGCCTTTAAACCACCACTGAAAAAGATTGGAAAAAACAGCACTGACAAGAATTAAACCCGCAAAAAAGTATTTTCCGCGCGTAAACTCGATCATGCTGCCAAGGCTTTTAAACCACAACATATTAAAAAGAATATGCATGATTCCAAAATGAACTAGTGCTGGTGTAAACAGGCGCCACCACTGACCTTCATTCAAGATCTCATCAAGCCCTTGCGTATATTTTGAAATCAGAAGCGTTGATCTTATGACTGAAGCATCACCTATCCACATCAAGATAGAGATTGATACACAAACGAGAATGATTCCTTTGGTTAATAATCCAAATGGAATTTTTGCCATCTCGATTGTTTCTTTGGGTATTTCAAATTTTGGAGGCATACCAACGCTGACACGGTAGATATCGTGAGCAAGAACAAACTCTTCTTCCTTATCAACAAATAATCCAATCGAGCCATCATTTGCCCGAGTATATTGCGCGGTAATTCCACGATCACCGAGGCGCTTACAAATCAAAGCTGCTGTTTTTTCATCTTGAAGTTGACCAAACAAATAAGGCATTTACTAATCCTGTCGCCATGGTTGTTTCATTCATGTATACTACCCGACCGAGTCCCATGAAGGAACTAGAAGATAAGTTGTTAAGGAGGTCATGATGACGACTCAAAATATTTTTAATACCTACCCACAGATCCTAGAAAAGATTTCAAGCTACTACGGTTGGGATAAACCAACTGAACAAGCCAAGTGGACAATTGAATTAATGACCAAAGATGGAAAGACACCTTGGCAGGCTTTTGCTTACTTGGTGGAAGAATGTCTAACTCACTCAAAAGATCGTGAATTAGACTATCTATGGTTTGAAGCACTTAAGACTGAAACAAATAAAGTTCGCGCAGCCTAAATAAGTTAATTTTTACCCTATTTATGTTAGACTTCGATTGAAAATAGGTTTTCAAATACCCTATTTCAAGATAAGAAGTTGTAATTATTAATAAATGGGGCTTTAAGTGCTTAAAATCACAAAAAAGGTCGAGTACGCGCTGATGGCGCTTAAGTTTATGTCATCCAAACCTAAGGATGAGCTAACTTCTGCACGCGAACTTTGCGACGAATTCAACACTCCATTCGACACCATGGCCAAAGTTCTGCAAGCAATGAATCAAGCTGGCTGGTTAAGTTCAATTAAAGGCATCAAGGGCGGCTATGTGTTGTGCATGGATCTATCCATGATTAGCTTTATGCAACTCAATCGTGTGATTGAAGGCCAAGAAAACGAAGATGTCTGTACTAAAAATAATGGTCGCTGCGAACTGCATGGCACCTGCAATATCGTTACTCCGATTACAACGTTAAACAAACACGTTAACAGTTTTCTAGACGTCTTAACGCTGAATCAGCTCTTAACTCAAGAAACTAATATTCAACTCCCCACGTGGCAGATTGAAGGAAGTATAAATGGAATCAGATAATAAAAATGCAAATCTAAGTGGCCAGGGCGATGACTATAAGTATGGCTTCTTCACTGACATTGAAACTGAAGAGTTTCCTAGAGGTCTTAACGAAGACGTCATTCGCTTATTATCAGCCAAGAAACAAGAACCACAGTGGTTACTTGATTACCGTCTAAAGGCTTATGCAAAATGGCTAACCATGAGCGAGCCAACATGGGCACATCTTGATTACCCAAAGATTGATTATCAAAACCTGTACTACTACGCTGCTCCTAAGAAAAAAGAAAACCTAACGTCACTTGATGAGGTTGATCCTGAGCTCTTAGCGACCTTTGAAAAACTTGGGATTCCATTAACGGAGCAAAAAAGAATTTCAGGTGTAGCCGTTGATGCAGTCTTCGATTCAGTTTCTGTTGCTACAACTTACAAAGAAGATCTTGAAAAAGTTGGCGTGATCTTCTGCTCGATTTCAGAAGCTGTTAGAGAACATCCAGAACTGGTTAAAAAGTATCTTGGAACAGTGGTTCCACCATCAGACAATTACTTCGCCGCTCTCAATGCTGCGGTCTTTTCAGATGGCTCATTTGTCTACATTCCAAAAGGTGTGAAGTGTCCGCTGGATCTTTCAACTTATTTTAGAATCAATGCCAAAGAGACCGGACAATTTGAAAGAACGCTCGTTGTTGCTGATGAAGGAAGTTACGTTAACTACCTTGAAGGCTGTACCGCGCCTCAACGTGATGAAAATCAACTTCACGCTGCTATCGTAGAGTTAGTCGCTCTTGATGATGCCACTATTCGCTATTCTACTGTTCAAAACTGGTACGCCGGTGACAAAGAAGGTAAAGGCGGCATTTATAATTTCGTTACTAAAAGAGCCAACTGCCTTGGTAAAAACTCTTATGTCTCTTGGACACAGGTTGAAGCCGGTTCGGCCATCACTTGGAAATATCCATCATGTAATTTGATTGGAGATAACTCTCAAGGTGAGTTCTACTCTGTCGCTTTAACCAATAATAAAATGCAAGCTGATACTGGAACTAAGATGATCCATATCGGTAAAAATACGAAGTCGACGATTATCTCTAAAGGGATTTCGGCCGAACAAAGTAGCAATGCTTATAGAGGCTTAGTTAAAATTATGCCTTCGGCCCACGGAGCAAGAAATTACTCTCAGTGTGACTCAATGCTGGTTGGTGATAAGAGCTCGGCCCACACCTTCCCTTATATCGACGTTAAAAATGATACGGCGACAGTTGAGCATGAAGCTTCGACTTCTCGTATCTCTGAAGATCAGCTGTTTTATTTAAAGAGCCGTGGTCTTGATAGTGAAAAATGTATCTCCATGATCGTGAATGGCTTTTGTAAGGAAGTCTTTAAGGAGCTACCGCTTGAGTTCTCTGTTGAAGCTGTAAAATTATTAGAAATGAAACTTGAAAATAGTATTGGATAGGAAAAACAAATGATTTCAATTAAAAACCTGCACGCCAAAGTTGAAGACAAAGAAATCCTAAAAGGGATTAATCTTGAGATTAAGGCCGGCGAAGTACATGCCATTATGGGACCAAACGGTTCTGGTAAATCAACATTAGCAAAAGTCATTGCTGGCCACCCTTCTTTTGAAGTAACAGACGGCGAAGTCAATTACACCATCAACAAGAAAGAGAAGAACCTGCTTGAACTTGAAGCGGATGAAAGATCTAAAGAAGGCATCTTCTTAGGTTTTCAATACCCGGTAGAAATTCCAGGTGTAACGAACCTTCACTTTTTAAGAGAGAGCTATAACGCTGTTTGTACCCACCAAGGTGCTAAGGCCATGGACGAAGAAGAGTTCAGACTCTTTTTAAGACCAAAACTTGAACTTCTTTCAATGGACTCTTCTTTTTTAGATCGCGCCGTTAATACTGGTTTTTCTGGTGGTGAGAAAAAGAAAAATGAAATTCTACAAATGGCAGTTTTAAATCCAAGACTTGCCCTTTTAGATGAAACTGACTCGGGTTTAGACATCGATGCTCTACAAATTGTAGCTAAGGGAGTTAACGCTCTTAAAACAAAATATAATGCCGTTGTTCTTGTGACTCACTATCAACGCCTACTTGATTTTATTGTTCCTGACTACGTCCATGTTTTATGGCAAGGAAAAATCATTAAATCGGGTGGCAAAGAATTAGCACTTGAATTAGAAAAACGCGGATACGACTGGTTAATTAAGGCTTAATAATGACAAGCATACTAGATAACATTCTCGATTCTTCAGCTAGTTCATCAAATGAACAAGCAAAGACTTGGCTAAAAAATAATGGTGTTCCAACCAATAGAGATGAGTCTTGGAAATACACCAATCCAGCCAAATTTATGACGGGCAAAAGCCTGGCGCCTAAGGTTGTTCAATCAAAGAGTTTAGAAAAACTCTCGCCTTACTTTATTAAAGTAAGTGCAAATGATATTGCTTCAAACCTTCCTGCTGGCGTTAATCTAAAAAAGAATAACCTCGCAGACGAAGTCATTGATTTTTCCTCAGCACTGAATAGACTTCACAACGCACAAAACTATCTATTAGAAGTTGAAAAAAAGACGATAATAGATCAGCCTATTTTAATTATTCATACCAATGAAATTGCGCCAAGCTTTGAAATCAAGGTCGGCCAGTTTGCTGAGATTGCTTTTCTTGAATCTTTTGCGCCAGATGCTGAGCAAGAGTCGACTACCTACGCCAGAGTAAAACTGACTGTTGAAGATGGTGCTCATGTTCAACATATTAAAACTGTCATTGGTGGTGCCGAGCAAATTCATATCGCCAAAACAACAGCAACTATTGCCAAGAATGCAACAGCAGACTTCTTTATTTTTGCCTCTGGTTCAAAATTAACCAGACAAGAGTTACTTGCTGAAATTAATCAAAGTGGCTCACACGTTAATGCTCACGGGCTATTTGCTTTGCGAGCGAATCAACACGCTGATCAACATATAACACTTAATCATAATGCAGCTCATACTACTTCTGATCAGTTGTTTAAGATGGTTTTAGATGATGAATCACGCGGTGTTTTCACCGGCAGACTTGAGATCGCAAAAGACGCTCAAAAAGTGGATGCCTCTCAGTTGAATAAAAACCTAGTCCTTTCTAAAAAAGCTCATGTCGATACTAGACCACAACTTCTAGTTCATGCCGATGATGTCAAATGTGCTCACGGCGCGACAGTTGGCCAGCTTTCACCTGAAGAAGTTTTTTATCTCAGATCTCGCGGTATCAATCAGCAGCGCGCACAGAAAATTCTTTGTCATGCTTTTGCCTCTGATGCCATTTTAAGAATTAAATCTGAAGTGATCAGACATTGGGTTAATGATCTTCTGTTTGAAAATTTTGAGCAGTTTGCTTTGGAGAAATTCGAATCATGAAAACGATTGAACAAATTCGTGCCGATTTCCCTGAACTAGAGCGCATTGTTCATAACAAGACTCTTATCTATTTAGATAACGCTGCTAGTACGATTAAGTGTAAAAGCGTTATTGATGCCGTGACTCGCCACTACTCTTTTGATGCTGCTAATATTCACCGCGGTGTTCATTACTTATCAGAAACAGGAACAATGCAGTACGAGTCGACTCGTGATGCGCTTAGAGAGTTTATCAACTCTGAATCTCGTGAGCAGGTTATCTTCACCAAAGGAACCACTGAATCAATCAATTTAGTGGCTTGGTCTTGGGGCATAGACAATCTTAAAAAAGGTGACGAGATCATCCTAACCACACTTGAACACCATTCAAATATCGTTCCTTGGCAGCTTGTGGCCGAGCGTACGGGTGCAAAAGTTGTTGAAGCACCAGTCGATGATAATGGTGACATCATTCTTTCTGAATTAAAAAAGAAATTAAACTCTAATACCAAGATGGTGGCGTTTAATTTAATTTCAAATGCTCTTGGAACAATTAATCCAGTTAAAGAAATTATTGAGATGGCCAAATCAGTTGGTGCCAAAACACTTGTTGATGCTGCTCAGGCCATTGCTCACATGAAAATTGATGTGCAAGAGCTTGACTGTGACTTTCTAGCCTTCTCATCCCATAAAATGTTTGCCCCAACAGGTGTTGGCGTTTTATATGGAAAAAAAGATCTGCTTAATGCCATGTCACCGTGGCAAGGCGGCGGAGATATGATCGATGTCGTTACTTTTGAAAAGACGACCTACAATGAGCTTCCTCATAAATTTGAGGCAGGAACTCCCCATATCGCAGGTGTGATTGGTCTAAAATACGCTATCGAATATATCCAAGAAATCGGATTGTCTCGCATTGAGGAGATTGAACACGAACTTCTAACCTATGCGACCAAAAAATTTAGCGATATTAAAGGTTTAAAAATAATCGGTACGGCAAAACATAAAAGTGCTGTGATTTCATTTGTTATCGATGGCCTGCATCCACAAGATATTGGAACGATTCTAGACCAACAAGGCATCGCCGTTAGAACGGGACACCATTGTACTCAACCGCTCATGAAACGTTTTGGCATTACCGGAACAACAAGGGCGAGTTTTTGTTTTTATAATACGAAAGAAGAAATAGATAAACTCGTTGCTGGCATTAATAAGGCCATCGAGCTTTTAGGATAAAATATGGAACAAAATGTTTTAGAAATTGATATCCAACCTACTCCAAATCCAAACGCGCTTAAGTTTATCGCTGATAAACCATTTAAGCTTGAAGGAAACTCAAGTTATAAATCTCCAATGGAATGCGGCGAGAATAAATTAGCGCTTAAGCTTTTTATGATCAGAGGTGTAGACCAGCTACACTTTTTTGATAACGTCGTTACTGTGACAAAATTTAATTATGAAGAATGGGATAATCTAGAAGGTAAAATTCTTGAAGTCATTAACGAGAATATGCCAACTCATAATGCTGATTATTTTGATCCTGATCCAGAAGCGGATCGCAGAAAAGCATTAAAACCAGAACTCTTAGAAATTGAGCAAATTCTAGATCGTACCATTCGTCCAGGTCTTCAAGGTGACGGTGGTGATATCGTGGCGATGAGCTACGAAGACCACGTTTTGGTCGTTAAGTACCAAGGTGCTTGCGGGACTTGCCCAAGCTCAACCACAGGTACTCTTGAAGCCATCAAAGGCATTCTAAGAGATGAATACGACCCTGAAATTGAAGTCTATATTGCCCCAGACTTCTAATGGTCCAAGAATCTAAAGAAGATATTCACTACAAAATACTTGGTAGTGTAACCAAACTTGAGGTCAATAAAGGCCATCTGCTTTGGACAATCTCACAAGTCGCCACGGATTCTGGCGTATCCAGAACATTAATTTATTATTATTACGGCAAAGAAAAAGAAAAACTTTTAAGTGAAGCCATGAAGTATATGGTCCAGACGGTATTTAATCTTGAAGGATTAGATCCAATCATGCCGCGAGAGCGAATTAAGCTTGTTCTGCAACAGCTTAATCAAATGCCTTACCTGCTTGTCCTGTTTTACCTGAATCGTCGTGCTGACAATGAAATCGGACAAATTATCAAAGACGCAGAAGAAAGCTTATTTAGTTTATTAAAAAAGCTTTCTCCCGGGTTAACGAAAGAAAGCTTTATGATGATTTATCTTTTAGAGCTTGGTTGCGCTCTTCATGGGGATGTCGACCATGAGATGATCGACACTCTTTTTGAAAAGCTCAATTAGAGCTGCCAAGCACCGGTTAGAATCATTAGAATCATGAATGGGTAAACAAAAACCCAAAACAAAACTGTTCCAACAGCACGAACTAGACCTCTAAAAATATCGCTAAAGAAGCCTTTTTGATTTGAATCTACTTTTGCTTTAAATGAATCAAAACCACCAGCTTCAACAATTTTATTTTCGATATGAGTTAAGATAACAGCTTGAGCTTCATCTGTGGCCATAGCTTCAACCACTTCACGAGTCGTAGAAACATGATCAAGACCTAGATCAAACAATAACTCTTCTTGATCTTCTTTTAAGAGTTGAACTTGTTTTCCAAAGTTCTTTTCTAAAAAAGCGTCATCTTTTTTAAGAATTTTTTTAATTTGTTTTTTAGACGCATCCATTTTTTTATCAAAGTCTTTAAAGAATTCCTCTTTTGAATCAAGCTTAAAAAGCTGAGCGACATCATTGGCGATAGCAGCATTTGAAGTGATAAAAAGAGATAGGGTCATTAAAATCGTTACGATATTTTTCATCTTGTCCTCCCGGATTCATTTGTTTCGATGAGGATTTCTAGCAACGTCATTGACCTATATCACTAAAATCCGTTGACAAGAATGGTGGAAAGCTGTCAAAACCTATGTAATATCAAGCAGTTATTAAAAGTTTGATCCTTGGGTCAAGTTTATGTCACAATTAAATATCAGTAACTTAAACTTACTCAAGGATGGAGTGAGCATGAACAAGCTCTATGAAAGTTTCGAGGATCTAGTCCATTCGCATGAAGCGTTATTTAAGCCTCATCGTAAAACCAGTGCATTCAATGTTTGCCAAGGTGTTTGGGAAGCCAGAGAGCCTGAAATTCAATCACTCAAGCTTCAATTAACAAGTTTAAAAGCTAGTTATGACTCTCTTGATGAGCAAAAACAAAAGCAGCAAGAAGAGCTTGATCTAGAAATACAAAAACTTCAAAGAAAGATCGAAGCGCAAACAATTCAACATCAATCTTTAATTGATTCTTCAAAAAAGCAAATTGCTATTCTTAGATCTGAGATTGATGCGAAAACTTCCACTCTTAATGAGGTTTCAACTCTCCTCGAAACAACTCAAAATAACTTAGATCGCTTGCAAAAGTATGAAAGTTCACTGGATGCCGTTCAACGCAGTCAGTACTCTGAAATTGAAACATATAAAAAAAGATTCTCTGCTGAAAGTAAACTTCGAAGCGAGATGGAAGTTGCGCTTGGACAACAACAAAAAAGCAATGAAATGCTTCAACTTGAAGTCATTTCTAAAGATGATCTGATTACTCGCTTGCAGGCACGTATTGATGATTTAGAAAGTCGCTCGAAGCAGCAACAACGACTCAATGCCAGAATGGGTGTTGAGCTTGATCGCTTTGCTCGAGAGAATGATCAGTTAACAAGAGCTATTAACCAATAAAAAAAGCCCCGAATTTCGGGGCTTTTCTTTTTTTACTTTTTTAAAATTATGCTTTCTTAGCTCTATAGCTTTTACACCAGCCACAATCAGCGACGTAACGATTGGCGGCCATCGAACATGGAGCATAGTTTTCTACCATTTTCTTTTCTTGATAGAAGTTACAGTTTCCACAATGCTCACCAGCTTTGTGCTTTTTGTTTTTTGAATCAGCAGCATTAGCAACATACTCTAATCTTTTGCCAGTCGATGAATCCTCTTCAAGAAGTTTTCCTGCAGCTTTTTTATCTTTTGGAGCGGCTTGTGGACAAGCTACTGCTGCGACAACTTTATTGGATTTTAATAATGGCAATGCAACCAAAGCCATTAAGCTTTTTTTGAAAAATGCACGACGTGAGTTATTCATATTTAATCCTTTGTTTAGTAATTGTAAGCATTTTAGCAATTTCAATAGGACTTTTCATCCGATCAATTGTTTGAGATTTCAAACTCTATCAAAACTCTTGATTTAGGTTGGACAACTCAAGCCCATTCGTTTGGCCTATAAAAGTCCAGCATTTTTTCGTGAGCAGAACCAGCTTTTGGCGCGTATTGGTAGGTATAATTACAGCGCGCTGGCAATGAGATCAAAATAGAGTCGATACGCCCATTGGTCTTAAGACCAAATAAAGTTCCACGATCATGCAGCAGATTGAACTCTACGTAGCGTCCACGCCTGTGAAGCATGAAATCCTCATCTTCTGGTGTAAATTCTTCATTTAGACGTTTTCCTGCAATTGGAAAATAAGAAGAAATGAAGTGATTTGAAAGATCACACGCCATATTGAAATCATCTTGGATTGAACCACTATTGAAGTGATCAAAGAAAATTCCACCAATCCCTCTCATTTCATTTTGACGATGAGTATTGACGAAATATTCGTCACATTTTTTCTTCATCGCTTCCCATTGATTATATTTTGTTGTCGCCTCTTTCCACACACCGTGGAAGTGACGAAAATCATCTTCGTGAGGGTAAAATGGTGTCAGATCTGCGCCTCCACCAAACCAATACTTTGTTCCAACTTGAATCATCCTAAAGTTCATATGCACAGTTGGAATTCGAGGGTTTCTTGGATGTAGGATGAGTGAAATGCCACTGGCCCACATCTCATCGCTGTCACCGCCTAAGGAGCTTGCAAACTTAGGATCAACTTTGCCAAAGACTTGGCTATAATTAACACCACCATTTTCGATGATATGACCTTTAAACGCTCTAGTTCTTCCGCCACCGCCGGGTTGTCCTGCATGGTCCAGACGATCCCATAGATCTTCAATCATTGTAGTTTCAGGGTCTAATTGTTTAAGCTTCGCCGTTATTTCGTCTTGCAGTTTTTTGACGTGATCTGCAAATGCATTCTTAGTAGATTCAAGTTGATTTATTGGCATGTTAACCTCGACGTGATACTCACTGCGCTACGATTACTTTTATACTTAATACAGTTGAATAGAACCATGCTTAAGATCAGCATTTTGATTGTTTTTTCTCTTTTCAGTGGATTTATCCATGGAGAAGAAAGTAATCCAACACGTGACGCTATGTGGCATTACGAGTATATCGATAGAAATCACGAAAAATCAGAAACATGGAAACATTTAGGGATTATTTACGCTGCCTCATGGGCGCTCTACCCTTTGACTCAGCCTACAGTTTTTAAAGACAATGGAAGCTTTAAAAATTATGGCAATAATTTTGGAGAGGTAGTTTTTGATCGTGACACTCCTTTTTGGAATTGGTTAGTTCACCCTATTTCAGGTAGCCAACTTTATCTTTACTACCGAGCCAATGGTTACAACCGAATCGATTCTGTTGGACTGACTTTTATTTCAAGTACGTTGTTTGAATTCACGGTCGAAGTTTATACAGAGCCTGCCAGTATTCAAGACCTCTATCAGACACCGATTCTAGGCAGTATTTTAGGTTATGGTATTGAGAACCTCAGCCTTTGGCTGCTTAATACAAATCATCCAATAGCAAAATTTTTAGGCCACACATTAAACCCTTCAACGATGTTTGGATTTTTTGAAGGTAAAGTTAGAACAGTTCCAAGCCTTGATGGTAAGGGCGGGGCGGGAGTGACATTCATTTATGAATTCTAAACTTCTACTCTTTATTCTAACGCTATTGAACTCAACGTTTGTTTTTGCTTACGAAAATGAGTTCGCTTTAAAAGGTGGCTTCTCGACGGCTTTTAGTCATCTTAAGTATATTGATCACAGCCAAGACAATGCTCTGGGGATTGGTTTTAATACAAACTTTGGCTATAAATTTAAGCGCTGGGAATTTAACCTCACTTCTTTCATCGCTTTCGGTGAAATGGAAAAACTGACTTACCAAATTGGTAATACTCGAGTGCAAGGTGAAGGTAGTTTTAATCACGTCAACTTTGCTCCAACAGCTCGCTACTACTTCGATGTGAAAGAAAATGGAAATTGGAAATGCTATTTGTCCGTCGGCCCCGTTTGGTCCTTAAATACCTTTAAGCTCGAGGACTTTACGATCGAAAGTGGGGCATACAAAGAAGAGTACCGCTACTCCTATACATCACGAGGCTGGCTGGTTGCTCTTGGATTTGAAGAAGGTTTAGCGACTAAATACTTAAAACCTACCTTTATCGAGTTTTTATATTCGTATCAGACCGCCTATGAGATCGCTTTACTAGATAATTCAGACTTCAAAAATGTTGAAACTCTAAACACCGATAAGGTCCGAACTAATATCTACACCTCCATCTTTATGATTAACTTTGGAATCGTGTTCTTTTAATCACTTAGCCAACCAAAGCAACAAAAGTTGTCGGTTTTTAAAAAAGAAAAACCCCATTTTACGTCTTTTCTAGGACTTAGCCTATTTCATCAAGTTCGACTCTAAAATGTCGATAACCTTAAGTGAATTAAGTTTAAGGACTACAACTATGATGCTTAAAATTCTTCTATCTGTATTGATCTCAATGTCATCTTTCGCCTTTGCTGGCGCTGGTGACGTTGCAAAGGCGATTGTTGTAAGAGGCAAGGCCATGGCACAAATGCCTGATGGCAAAGTCGTTGAAGCGAAACAGGGCATGTGGTTCAAAGAAGGAACTCAGGTTAAAACAGCTGATAAAAGTTTCGTAAAACTTCTTTTCATCGATAAATCTCAAATGAATTTAGGTCCAAATTCTCAAATGAAAATTGATAAGTTCCCAGAGAACGATCCTGGAATTGTGACCCTTGTAAAGGGTCAGCTTAGATCAAAAGTTTCCAAGAACTATATGGAAATGGATAAGAAAGATAAATCCAAACTATTCATTAAAACAAAAACAGCAGCCATGGGTGTTCGTGGTACAGATTTTCAAGTTGACTATAATCCGTCTAATGACTTTACATCTCTAGTAACTTTTGAAGGTGCTGTTGCGATGGCGTCCCTTACCTCTTTTGGTAAATCTGCTGATCTCTTTGATCAAACTCGACTTGAAAGAATTGTATCGTCTGATCAAGCTGTTACCGTGACTCGTGGACAATTTTCTGGTTCATCTCCTGAAACTGGTACTGCAACGATTCCAGTTAAAATTAATCCAATGCAATTAGAAAATATGGAAAAAAATCAGTCTGGTTCTGCAGAAGAGCCTAGTGAATCTAGTGCCGCTGTAAAACCAGTTAAATCGATTGTTCCACCAGGGGTTAACGGTCAAAAGTTTTCTAATAAAGCAAAAGTTGAAAGCCAAGTGGCTAAGTCATCAGGTCAAACAGTTGTGAATAAAGCAACTGCGGCTGCCAACACTGTTAAAAATGGTTTTGCTCCAACGAAAATAACAAATACGGCAGCTGCAGGTGCGGTCGTCGATGTAGCAACAGGTAACTTACTACTACCTCCAAAGAATGCTCCGATTGATACAAACACTGGTCTTCCAATTCTAACTGGTGCTTCGAGTGTTTTATCAAATACAGGAGTGGTTAATATGGAAGCGGCAAAATCAATTGATACTGTCGTGGTATCGCTAAATACAGCGAATCAAGTCGCCATTCAAACTCAAACAGCAGCTCGCTCCCCTGCCTCAGTCGGTGGTGCCCCAGCTGGCAACCCACTGCTTGCAGGTCCAACTGTGGCTGTAGCTCAAACACAAGAAGAAGCTCAATTACTTGAAACTGGTGGAGAGCTATTGGTAGATGCACAAGAAACTATTACTGATAACCAGGACCTGGGACTGAGTAACTCAACCTCAACGGTCAACTTTAATCTTAATGTCCAATAAAGACTGATTCTCCCTAGTAATAAATCGCATATCATCTTAAAATATATAGGATTATTAGAAAATAACCTACTATAGCAAACGGATTTGCGATGACGTTCAATAAACAACCATCATTCTTGGCCTTGATGTTGCTGAGTCTTTGTTTTCAGCTGCCAGCAAGAGCTGATGTACTCACTGATGCAATTACAAATTATAAGTTAGGTTCTTATCAAACGATGGTTGAAAGTCTTGAAAAATTTAAGCCAAACCAAAAACAAATTGCCACAAAGTTTTATCTTTTAGGTATCGCCTATAACAAATTACAAAATTATGAAAAAGCAGGACTCGCCTTAAGGCGCGCGATTCAATTAAAAAGTGATGCTCCTGATATTTGGTATGAATTTGGCCAAGCCTCTTATGCCAACAGTGATCTTAGAATGTCCCTGCAGTCTTTTAAGAAATCATATTCATTAAAGTATAAAGAAACAGAGTCACTTTATTATATGGCCCATATCTCTCAGATTCTTGAGGATTATCAATCGGCCAGAGATTATTATATTAAACTTGGAAAACATCCGCAGACAGATAAAGACCTCGTTCAAGTTTCTCGCTTTCAGCTAGGAGAAGTACTACTCTCTATGGCCGAATCACGAGACGACGCTAATAGACTGGTTGAGTCTTACGTTCTTCCTCAAATGGAGCAAGCTCGAAAATCAAATGAGAAAAGTGATATTGCTCCTGAAATTGAAACACGTATTAAAGAAATTCAAGTTCGTTATGGACTTGATCCAAATCGCTTAATCAATGGAAAGTTAATTCCTGAACAAAGATGGGACATTAGTTTTCAACAAGAAGTAAACTACGATAACAATGTGACGTTAGCTACCGATGTTCCAACAGCAGCGGCAACTCAAAAAGAATCTTATATTTTTGATTCAACCTTTAATGCTAAATACTTGGCAGCCTTTAAAGGAAAGTACCTAATCGAACCATCACTAAGGATTAATAACAAAAAGTACGCAGAGACATCCGAGCCAACAGTATTTCAAAATGATTCCTATGACATTACTGCGAGTACCGTTTTTAAAAGAGAACATACATTCAAAGAAAAGCCAGCCACATTTGGAGTTGGCTTTGACTATAAGTATATTGCTCGCGATCGTTTACAACAAAAGCAGAAGATCCTCTTTGCCCGATCAACAACTATCTCTTTTTTTGAAACTCTAAAACTTAATACTTATGGCGATACCACTCTTCGATTTAAAATTAAAGATTATCAAGCCTTCACAGAAGCACAAAATAACAAAACAATAACATTAGCTGCAGATCAAATTATTGTGACTTCTACTGGAACGCTATTTATTGCTTTGGTAAATGCTGACTTTATAAGTGCCGAGACCGAACTTAATTCAACTAATGCGTTCTTATTTCGCGTTGATCACCTAAGACCTAATTTTATCTCTAACTTCACTCTTTCTGCTGGTTTGGGTTTAACAATCCTAGATACCAAACTTCAATCTGAAACACGTGGTACAGAAAAAACAATTAATCCTTCTTTTAAACTTATCAAGAAGATTAATGACTACGTTTCAATGCAATTGACTTACGACTACACTAAAAATATGTCCAACGATACGCTTCGATATGAATACACCAAACATGTCGCAGGCATAAGATTTAGAATTAAGTATTAGGAGCTTTAATGTTTTCAAAAGTTCTTAAATTTGGCGGTATCTTTCTAATTCTAGTCTTTTGTATTTTCTCGACGGTCATGCATCAAATCAGTCGAGAGCTTTCGGCCCAACAAATTGAAGTAGATAAACCACCAATTTACGCCTCCTATCTCGAAGATCGTTTTTACGACCTTCGAATGAGGAGTATTCTAGATAAAGAAGCTAAACAGCCTAAAATTGTCCTCGCCGCCATTGATGATGAATCTTTGCAAGCGATAGGAAGATGGCCTTGGACAAGGGTTCGCTGGGCCGAGTTCATGAGAAAAATGAATATCTATGGCGCAAAAGTTGTCGCCTTCGACGTATTCTTTCCTGAAGATGAAGTTGCTTGTAATGTAGAGTCTCCAGATATAGCGCTTGCCAGATCGATTGAAGAATTTCAAAGCAAAGAAGGCCATCACGTCATCATTCCTTATTCAATGGATGTAAATGAGATTCCAAAAGAGAACTCTTTTGAGGAACTTCCAGATTCACTTTATAACTTTATTATGGATTCTCAGGCCGCAGGTGGCTACAACCTCAACAAGCACCATGTTTCAAAAGAGGTTTGGCCAATTGATACCATCATTAACTCGAATCCACTTCTTGGCCATATTCAAGCTACCGCTGACATTGATGGCGTTTTTAGACATTACTTTGTTGTATCAAACGTTGATGATATATATTTTCCCAGCTTCTCTGTTTCTATCTATGAGGCCTTCACCGGTGAAAAAACAAAACTAGTCGTCCAAGAGGGCGACGGCAGTCGATTAATCGCTAACAATATTGAATTTCCAGTGAACTCAAAAGGCGCTCTTAAAATTAGCTGGCTTGGAGATGAATCCCAGTTTCAACGAGTCAGTATCAAAGATATTTTAAATGCACCAGATGATGATCAAAGAATGCTCTTTACGTTAAAAGATAATATTATCTTTGTAGCATCGACGGCCTATGGTGCTCACGATCTAAGACATACTCCAATTAATCCTCAGACACCTGGTATTTATACTCATATGAACGTTGTTAACCAACTTTTAACCGGTAAAGCCTACAAACCACAATCAGAGTCCATGAATGTAACGTGGATTATGCTGACGGTGTGTACGCTCTTAATTCTTTTAGTTCAGCTTTTTAAAAATGCTCTTTTAGATGTTGCTGCCTTAATTATTATTTGCGCCAGTGTTTATTATATAGATCTTAAATACTTCTTACCTAATGGTTATGAAGTCGGGATGTTCTTCATTCTCTTGTCAGTCGTGGCTTGTTATTCGTGGACAACATTTTTAAACTTCTATCTTGCCAATAAAGACAAAGCCTTTTTAAAGAGTGCCTTCAGTACTTATATTTCACCTGAACTTATTGATGATATGTATGCCTCTGGAGAGCCTCCAAAGCTTGGTGGAGACTGCGGTATTAGAACAGCGCTGTTTACTGACATTCAAGGGTTTTCAACCTTTTCAGAGCAACTCTCTGCCACTCAGCTGGTTGAACTTCTAAACGAATACCTCACTGTCATGACTGATATCTTGCTTGAAGAAAAAGGTACTCTTGATAAGTATGAGGGTGATGCTATCATCGCCTTTTTCGGTGCACCTATGCCACTTGAAGATCATGCCTACCGCGGCTGTATGGTTGCCCATCGTATGCAAGTAGCTCTTGGTGAACTTCGTAAAAAATGGACATCTGAAGGAGAAAAATGGCCCAAGATCGTGCATGAGATGCGCATGAGAATTGGCCTAAATTCTGGAGAGATTGTTACTGGAAATATGGGCTCAGCTCAGCGAATGAATTACACCATGATGGGCGATTCTGTGAACCTCGCCGCTCGTCTAGAAGAATCAGCGAAACAATATAGTATCTTTACTCAAATTGCCGGAGAGACAGTTAAGCTGGCTGGTGATGAGTTCTTATATCGTGAGCTTGATACGATTAAAGTGGTTGGAAAATCAGTTCCAGTGACAACATTTGATCTGCTCTATACGCAAAAAGATGCTCCAGAATACCTCAAAGATCTGGCGTATAAATTCAAGCAAGGAATTACAGCCTATAAATCTCAAAAATTTGATGAAGCCATCACCATTTTTACAGAAACATTAGAGCTAGAATGGCAGCGTTTTCCAGAACTAAAAGGAAAGAAAACAAACCCATCTGAAATTTATATTAAAAGATGTCAAGAGTTTAAAGAACTACCTCCCCCACCAGAATGGGATGGAGTTTATACGTTAACCTCAAAATAATTTTTTTTTTAAGTCAGTCGATGTAAAAGATCACTTAAAGAACGAACAGTTATAGGCTTTGGTAGAAAATCAAACATTCCCAACGCCTTACACTTTACACGTTCGTCATCAAAAACATTAGCTGTGGTAGGAACAATTTTGGGACAATTGACTAGGCAATAATTAAAAATATTTTTCGAAGCTTCGTAACCATCCATTATCGGCATTTGAAGATCCATAAAGATAACATTGTAATTTAACGGATTGTCTGTTCCAATAATTCTTACAGCTTCTTTTCCATCATGAACAATATCATGATTGATATATAATTTATCCATCATCGCGTGAATCAATTTACAGTTAATATCATTATCTTCAACAACTAAAATTTTCAATGATTGGTGATCTCGACCATCAAAAACTTGTATTTTAGATTTAGCATCAAGTTTATTTGCTAAATTTAAAGGGAAATTAACTACAAATTCACTGCCAGTGTCTAAAACACTAGAAACATGGATTGTTCCTTTCATTAAATGTACCAGTCTTTTTGAGATTGAAAGACCCAGTCCAGTGCCACCAAACTCTCTCGTTATAGAATCGTCTGCTTGCATAAAGTCATTAAAAAGTTTTCTTTGCACATCTTTTGAGATTCCAATCCCAGTATCTCGAACTGTTATTTCAACTTCCATCTTTTGAGGAGAAAGAGCTTTAGAGTTAACGATAACTTCTACTTCTACTTTTCCTTTTCTTGTAAATTTCACCGCATTTGATACAAGATTGATAAGAACCTGCTTTATTCGTGTCACATCACCAATAAAGAGATGATGAGATAGCGCGTTGATGAATTTCAACGTAATACCTTTTTTCGCACACTCAGCATCGAACAGAGAAATGACTTCGCTAATAAGTTTTAATAAATCAAATTCTAAATTTTCAAGATGAAGTTTTCCTGATTCGATTTTCGTCAAATCAAGAATATCATTTAAGATTGTCATTAAACTGTCGCCGCAATACTGAATCGTCGATATCATGTCGCGCTGTTCATCATTAAGATTAGTTTCATTTAATAAATCGAGCATTCCAATAACACCATTCATTGGAGTTCTGATTTCATGTGACATATTGGCGAGAAATAAAGTTTTCGCCTTTTCAGCTAGAAGTGCTTTATTTCTAGCATCAATCAACTCAAGCTCTTGAATTTTTTGTTGGGTAATATCCATATGGGTGCCGGTAAGTCGTATAGGCTTTCCATCTTCACCCCAGTCAGAAAACTTAGCAGACGCTAAAATATAGATCCATTCTCCATTTGCATGCTTTAGACGGTGTGGATTAATAAATTGTTTTGTTTTTCCTTGAATATAATCATCAATAACTTTAGACGTTCGATCGACATCATCTGGATGAAGCCTTGATTGTCAAAATTCAAAAGTATGTTGTATTTCTTCGACCTTAAATCCAATCATTTCGGCCCAACGCTTATCATATCGAACTGTATTTTCTGGTATCTTCCATTCCCATACGCCAAGATTAGAACCCTCCAGGGCAAGATCTAGGTAGTTATTGAGTTCTTTAAGCTTTTTTTCTGATTCATTATTTTTCTTTTGCAACTGGAGAAGTCCTACAAGCTCCCCAATACATTGAATTAGAGGCTGATAAAAATCTACAAGGTCAGAACTAAAACCCCCGATTCTGTTGGCAATCCCAAAGGTTGCGACTAATTCACCTGCGTGAAACAAAGGTACACTTAAAAAAGATTTTAAAGCAGGATGACCGACTGGTACTCCTTTCGCTTTTTTATCATTTATTGCATCATTGCTAATAAAGACTTTTTTTGTTTTAAGAACTTCACCATACAAAGTATCTAAGTCTTCAAAAACTAAGCCTTTTTCTTTATTTTCTTCGTAATATTTACGTATTTCTGTATTCCAAGAGATATTAGAAAGGGCGTAAGATCTTAAATATGGTTTTTCTTTGTCATAAACAACTTCAGCCAAATATCCAAATTCAGCTTTCATACAATTGAGAACATTCTTCAACACTTCATTAAAAAATAAGAAAGGCTTATCATAGGATTCAATATATTTCTGTCTTATGTCAGTGATAATCTCTTCAATATCTCTTTTAATTTTTAGTTCTGTTATATCGTTAGTGATAGAGATATGGGCAATTTTACCATTTGGCAGCATATAGGGAGAAGCATGAGTCTCCATCCATCGGTGTGTTCCCTTAAGTCCAATAATTTCAAAAGTTAATCGCCCACTCTTTCCATTACAAATCTCTTCATTAAATTTTTTAAATTTTTCGCGATGACTTTCTTCGACTATTAAGTAAACATCTGCACCAAAGACGCTTTCCATATCCTCAGCTTCAATTAAATCGAGACCAGTCTTATTCATCATGATCAGCTCACCATTTGCTGAAATAATTTTCAGGCACGATGGGCTTTGGTTGATCATAAGATCTAAATTATGTGACAAACCATCAACGATCTGTGTTAGCTCTTCTTTATTCATAGGTCTCTAACTCTTAAATTTTTTTTAGTTAGAAACGATATCACAACAAATGTTAAGGAGGCTTAAATTAAAGATCAAGATTTTCATATCTTTGTCTTTAACTTGAAGCCTAAGTTGATGGTATAAACTAAATTACTTAATAGGAGAGAAGCTCTCTCATACCTTTAATCACTTTTTCCGTATTCGGAAGAACCGCTTTTTCTAAAATACGGTTAAAGCCTACAGGAGTAAATTCGGAACCTACTCTGCGAACAGGCGCATCAAGTTGCTCAAACGCTTTTTCATTGATGAGAGCGACTAGTTCGCCACCAAAACCAGCAAAGACCTTATCTTCATGAACAACTAGACAGCGATGAGTTTTAGCCACTGATTTTAAGATTCCCTCTTCATCAAGTGGACTAATAGATCGAAGATCAACAACCTCTATTGATGACCCATCTTCTTTAGCAATAAGCTCAGCTGCCTCAAGGCAATGATGAACAGTGTTGCCGTAAGTTAGAACTGTTAAATCAGTTCCCTCGCGTCTTACACGACATTTTCCAAACGGAACTTCAAAGTCTTCAGGGACAACTGCCATAGCTTGTTTAGAATTATAAAGAGACTTAGGTTCAAGATAAACCGTAACCCCTTCACTTCTCATCGCCGTTCTTAAAAGACCGGCAGCATCGTCAGCAAAAGCTGGGGAAACAATACGAATGCCAGGAAGAGGCGCAAGTGAAGCCTCAATATTTTGTGAGTGATAAAGTCCACCACCAATATATCCACCAGAAGCTAAGCGAACCGTAATATTTGGAGAAAATGCTCCATTTGAGCGCCAATAATCGTGAGACGTCTCAACCATTTGCTCCATGGCAGGCCAAAAATAATCGGCGAATTCTGCACCTTCAACAACCACGCGAATTTTTTTATTAAAACGAGTAAAGCCGTTGGCTGTACCCATAATATAGTCTTCAGCAATTGGGCCGTTAAAAACGCGCTCGATGCCAAACTCTTGTTGCATACCTTTAGAAACGTTAAAGATACCGCCCTTGTCTTTATTCGCCATATCTTGTCCCCAGATAAATGTATCTGGGTTGTGGCGAAACTCTGCTTTAAGCGTTCCGTTAATAGCATCAATAAACTTTGTGCCCTCACCTGTTTGTGTATGAGTGCCATCAGGATATTTTGAAGCCTCATAGGCTGGTGGAATTACAAAATCAAAGATTGATTCTGGAGTTGGCTGAGGCGCTTTCATGGCAGCAGCGTGAGCTTGCATGATAGTCGCTTTAGCTTCAGCGTCCATTTCATCAAGTTCTTTTTTAGTCATCAATTTGTTTTGAACAAGCAGCTCTCTAAATTTCTTAAGCGGATCTTGAGCTGCCGCATCGGCTCGTTCTTTATCGTCACGATAAAGTTCATGCTTGTCTGAGTTTGAGTGAGAATGAATACGAACACAATCTGCGTGAACAATTACTGGTTCACTTTTTTCAATGGCATGCTTTCTAGCTTCTGACATAGCGTTCATTGAATCAAAAATATCTTTACCATCACAGTGAATGATTCTTAGATTTGCAAAACCCGAGAAGTTATCGGCAACTCTCTCATTGGCAGTTTGATCGCGCTTAGGAACAGAAATTCCATAACCATTATCTTGGAAAACAAAAATAACTGGAAGCTTCTCAGTAGATGCACCATTAATAGCTTCATAGCAATAGCCTTCAGAAACAGAACTCTCCCCTTGAGAAGAAATCGCAACACCAGTGTGCTTATAGCGCTTCATCGCACGAGCAACACCTGCTGCATGAAGTGTATGGTTACCAGTACAAGAAGAAACGTTATGAATATTCCACTCAGGTTTCGCGAAGTGGTTACTCATATGGCGACCACCACTTGCAAGATCAGTGGCGCGAGAAATTCCATTAAGAATAACTTCTTCTGCAGTTAGACCTGCTGATACCGCCGTTAACATATCTCTGTAATATGGAAAAAGGTGATCTTCACCAAGTGTGAAAACTTGTCCGATCGCTAATTGAATTCCATCATGACCGGCATATGGTGCGTGATAAGACCAACCAAGTGCTTGCTTTAAATAATTTGGCGCACGTTCATCAATCTGACGTCCAAGAGTTAAAAGCATGTACCACTGCTTGAGTGTCGCCTTGTCGGTGTTTTTCAAAGTATATTTTTTGGCCACTTTCATGAGCATAAAATCCTCTTAAAGAGCTGGAATCGTTAGGTTTTTAATGGACCACAAAAGTAAATCTTGTGGCACAAAATGGCAAACTTATGCAGAGATGTTTTATTAACTTAAGTCTCTAATATTACGTATAGCCGCACTGAATCATATCCGCAAGCTTTAAGAACTTTTATCGACATTCTCCGCCTTTTCATCCTCCGCTATAAAAGTTTTAATAGTGGCAATTTTTAAATGACTACTAATGATGGAGTTTCAATGCCTGTAGCTAATTATGATCAGTACGTAAAAATGCTCGATTCTGCCAACAAAGGCGGCTATGCCTATCCTGCGATTAATGTCACTTCTACTTCAACAGCTAATGCTGCCATCAAGGCTTTTGCTGATATGAAATCTGACGGTATCATTCAAGTCTCTACAGGTGGCGGAAAATTTGCTTCTGGTGCAGTCGGTGACATGGCCTTAGGTGCGATCTCACTTGCTCAACACGTTCACTTGGTGGCTGAAAAGTACGGCGTTTATATCGCTCTTCACACTGATCACTGCCAAGCCAATGTTGTTGAAACATTTATGCTTCCACTTATTAAAGAAACTGAAAAAAGAAGAAAGAATGGTCAGCCAAATCTTTTTAGCTCCCATATGTTTGACGGCTCAGAACTTCCATTTGAAAAAAACTTGGCCATGTCTAAAGAGCTTTTAGATCGCTGTGCTCAAAGTGAGATTATTCTTGAAGTTGAAACTGGTGTTGTTGGTGGAGAAGAAGATGGTGTGAGTAATGAAAATACTCCGGCAGACAAGCTTTACACTACAGCAGAAGAAATGGTGGCCGTTGCTAAAGAGCTTCGCCCTTTAGGAAAATTCATGTACGCGGCTACTTTTGGTAACGTTCATGGTGTTTATAAACCAGGTAACGTTAAGCTTCGCCCAGAAATTTTAAAGCTTGGCCAAGAAGCTGTTGAAAAAGAGTTTGGCAAAGAAGCCCGTCACCTTCTAGTTTTCCACGGTGGGTCGGGTTCTGAGCTTTCTGAAATTCATGAAACTCTAAATTACGGTGTGATTAAAATGAATGTTGATACTGATACTCAGTACGCTTATTCCCGCGCCGTGGTTGATCATATGCTTAAAAACTACGACAAGATGCTTAAGATCGAAGGTGAAGTTGGAGATAAGAAAGCTTATGACCCAAGAGCCTGGATGAAACTCGCTGAAGGCAGTATGGCCGCGCGAATTGCTCAGTCATGTAAAGATCTAAAATCTAACGGAAAGTCCCTACTCGCTTAATATCTTTAGGCCGTGCCCTTGATTGGGCACGACCTATATTCTGCCACTTTTGCCTGATCAAAAAACTAAGTATCTTGGGTTATAATTAACCCATGAAATACTTAATTCTTATTCTATTGTCTGTTCAACTCCAAGCTCAAACCACTCCAAGTGAGAATTCCATCATCTTAGGTATGGCCCGTGAAAGAATGGAGCAAATGCTTGGTGAAGTGAATAGTCAACCAAGAGCTGGGCGCGATCTTGAAATCGTTGGTGAAGTTCAAGTCAAAGAGCCATCGCTTTTAGAGCGAACCTTCTCAGCAGGCGGAGCTGGCTTTCAGCTAGGAGATGCAATGAATGCAAATGTTCGTCATCGCATCGTCACCTATTATGTCGTTGATAAAAACCAGATCGTTAATGGTAGCTATAAGGTTTACAGAGTCGTTTGTGGTGCAAGAATTGTTCTTCCAGGGCAAATGCGATCAAGTGATAAAGTTCAATATACTCAGACTGAATGCACTGGCTTTAGTCAATCAGCTAAGGATGCCATCACCTCTGAAATCAATGCCACTAATAATATTTTTGGTGATCATTTATCCTATACGTTTAATTCGACACGAATGGCAGGTATTATTAAAGATGGCCGTATTGATGAGAAAATCAATGAAACAGATCGAAGAAGATCTGTTGAAAATGTCATTGAAAATAAAGGCTGGTGGCTTTGGGAAGAAAAAAGTCAGTGGCTTTCACCTGAAGCTCTTAGAGAGCTCAATTCTGCTAGAAGATAACTAAGGACAAGCTGTCTCTACATAGTCTTTATGCGCTTGTTCAAAGGGCAATTTAATAATCTCTTTGCCCATATATCCAACTTTATAAAGAAAATACGTATTGTTTGAAGAATCGGCTATTTGATAAGTGTAGGCACCCCAAGGTTGCTCGATACACTTACCTTTCGTGAATTTGGCACCACCGGTAGCTCCAGAAGAGCAACCGATGATGAAAAGCATTGAAATAAAAGAGACTATTTTCATGGTTTAAAGTGTAGAGGCTAAAAGCTAGCTGTTCAACGTTTTCGTTACAACTTCAAAAGTATTTTTTGAAAGCCCTTCTTTTTTAGAGATTTTTTCTAATACTGGAGCCATTTGTTTTTGTAATTCTGGAGTTAACTTTTTGTACGAACCAAACGCCGACATCAGTCTTGCTGCAACCTGTGGATTAATCCCATCAAGAGTTAAAACTTTATCACCTATAAATCGGTAAGCATCACCATTGGCCGCATGAAAGTGCTTGAAGTTTCTTGTGAAGGCCAAAAGAAGTGAGCGAACGAGATTTGGAACTTTCTCATCATAGACATCACTTTTTTCAAGCGACTTCACTAGCTCTAGGGCACCGTCTGCACCAGACATCGCCTGAACGCCAAGCCATTTTTGCATGACAAGAGTTTCTTTGCGCCATTTTTGATAAAAGTCTTTAATCGCACCAGCAGCATGATTTGGACAATAATTTACCAGAAGTTTTAATCCACTAATTTCATCAGTCATATTTGTCGCTGATTTAAAATGAGCTAAAACAGTTTGTTCCTGATTCCCTGTTGCAGCTAAAAAGCTTAGGGCCAAATTTCGTAGAGTACGATCCCCTACTGTTTTGGGATCTAATTTATACTCCGCTGATTTAGGAGCGAGATTATTATAAAGATTTACAAAATCTTTTTCTAAGAACAACGCAATTTCTTTTTTCAGTTGATCACGGGCATTAACCACGAGACAAGGATCAAGTGGTTTATAACGTTGGAATAAAATTTCCTCAGCAGGTAAAGACAGAGCAAGAGCTTTAAAAGCACTATCAATCGATTGATCCTTAACTAAAGTGGCAATTGCCTCTAAGTATTGACCAGAGATTTTAAAACTTGGATCTCCCACTAACTCATCAATCATTTTAGTCGCTAGGTTTTGAGCCGCTTCGTAGCGATTAAACTCATCACTATCAAAAGCTAGAAGATGGGCCAATTCCTCGAGTGAAGTCGATTTTTCTAAATTCACTGGCGCTGAGAAGTTACGATTTATTGATAATGTTGGCTTATGTTTAAAGCCCGCAAAGACAAACTTCTCATTGGCATCTCTAACTTGGATAATGCCTTTAGCAATCAATGCCTGATCGTGCCCAGAGTGAGTTAATTTTAATGGTAGCTCAGCCCCGTTTTTATCAATGAATCCAATCTTGATTGGAAAATGGAAAGGCTCTTTTTGATCCTGTCCAGGAGTGGTCGGACATGATTGATGAAGAGTTAACGTAAACTCTCCTTTCGCCTCATCAAAAGACTGCTCTACTTTTAAAATTGGTGTTCCCGCTTGCGCGTACCAACGCTTAAACTGAGAAAAATCAAATTTGTTAGCATCACTCATGGCGGCGACAAAATCTTCAGTTGTTACAGCATCACCATCATGACGTTCAAAATAAAGTTTCATCCCTTTTTGGAATCCTTCTTCACCGAGGAAGGTATGAATCATACGAATGACTTCCGCACCTTTTTCATAAATTGTAGCGGTATAGAAATTGTTAATTTCGATATAAGACTGAGGTTTAATCGGATGAGAAGTAGGGCCTGCATCTTCAGGAAACTGTGCCTGTCTAAGTCTAGCAACATCACTAATACGTTGAACGGCTTTCGAGTTTAAATCCCCAGAGAATTCTTGATCTCTAAAGACAGTTAGACCTTCCTTAAGAGTTAGTTGGAACCAATCACGGCAAGTGACTCTATTTCCGGTCCAGTTATGGAAGTATTCATGACCAACAACACTTTCAATGCCAAGAAAGTTATCATCAGTGGCAGTTTCAGGTTTAGCTAAAACATAGGCACTGTTAAAAATATTTAAGCCTTTATTCTCCATAGCACCCATATTGAATGAATCTACGGCAACAATCATATAGATATCGAGATCATACTCAAGGCCAAAGCGCTCTTCGTCCCACTTCATTGAGTTTTTTAGTGACTCCATAGCGTGATGACATTTTTCTTCGTTGCCTTTATCGCAATAAATTCTAAGATCAATTTTACGATTAGACCTAGTCGTAAACGAATCTTGAATCATCCCCAAGTCCCCTGCGACTAAAGCATAGAGATAACTTGGCTTAGGAAATGGATCTTCCCATTCACAAAAATGAAGACCATCGGCTAACTCGCCTGAACCAACAAGATTTCCGTTTGATAAAAGAACAGGATATTCCTTTTTATTAGCGATGATTTTAGTTGTGTACTTTGCCAAGACGTCTGGACGATCTAGAAAATAAGTTATTCTTCTAAAGCCTTCAGGTTCATTTTGAGTGCAAAACATGCTGCCCGATTTATAAAGCCCATCCAAAGCCTTATTTTCTTGCGGGTTATTAAAATTAACGATCTCAAGAGTGAAAGCGGCTGGCGTTTGTGGAATGGTCAGAAATTCATCATTGAGTTGATATTCATCGCTTGATAATTTGCGTCCATCGATCGAGACAGATTCTAAAGTCAGATTCTCTCCGTTTAAAATCAGTGTATTTTCCTGACCTTTATTTTGAAGAAGCCTAGATGTTGCCGTAACCTTGGTCTTAGTATCATGAAGCTCAAAAGTAAGATGAACATCGCTAATTGTGTAATTTGCGGGGCTATAATCTTTTAAGTTAATCATCTTTGGTTGTTCAGCTTTCATGACATCTCCAGGAATCTGCGTACATATATTTAACTACATGGTATTGTTACACGCTTAGCCCCAAAAAGTCTGCGGCATGATGCATCTAATACTTTCGAAATTCTTGAAATCACGTAGAATAGTAGAAAAGATAAAGAGGATTACGTTCTTTGGCCGACCACAATAAAAAACATTATTTTATGATCATCGATAAAGATGAGCTTAAAAGTGTTGCTCTAGATCACACTGAAGATAAAGGTTTAGTTCAACTTTGGAAGCAAGGTAAAAGCGAAGACACGGTTGAGGACTTTGAGGCACACGATTACGATGAGGAAAATGGCAGACTCATTCTAAAATCTACGGCTAAGCTTTTATCACTTTTAAAACTCTCTCCCCTCTTAAATAAAGAAGTTTTTCTAAAGATGACTGTAGGGAAATACCATTATTTTACCTATAGTATTCTTGAGTACGATAAAGAAGAAAAAGTTTATGTTCTGCCGCTGATCAATGATATCTATCGTGGTCAACAGCGAACCAACTATCGTTTGATGGCCTCAAGCTATATTAAGATTCAATTCAAAATCGGTGAAATTGTTTATAAATGCCAAGATATCTCAGCTGGCGGAGTGAGCTTCATCGTTCCAACTGAAGAGGCGGCTATCTTTGAAAAAGATGATCTTCATGAGGGCTGTGCTCTGCTCTTTTGTGGTAAGCGTTTTGAGATCAATAAAGCTCGTATTGCTGGACTTTGGGATGCCGAGGTTAAAGAACCGCATAAAAAGGTGGGAATCGCCTTTGTCGACCTTAAGCCTCAAATCGAAGAAGATCTTTACCGCCAGGTGAATTCTGAAGCCAGGGGCGAGGAAGTCCGTAAGAAATTGGCCGAAAGAAAGGCCAAACAAAGCTAATTTTATTAGATAATCTTTTCACAGCTAGCGCAAATAGCTGAAATCCAATTGACTCAAGTTATTCACTCAGGTATGACACATAGAGACTTTTTTTATACTTACACAAGCGATGGTGTCATGTCCTTCTCTGACAACAAGATAGTTGAAAAGACCAAATTTCTTAAGGCGCAAAATCTATTTCCTTTTTTTAGGTCGATTGAGTCTTCTGAAGGCACAGTAGTTAAAGTTGATGGCCAAGACCAAATTATGGTTGGCTCAAATAATTATCTAGGACTTACTCACCATCCCCATGTCGTCGAAAAGACTATTAAAGCGGTAGAAAAATACGGCACAGGCTGTACTGGCTCAAGATTTCTTAATGGTAACTTAGCCATTCATGAAGCCCTTGAAGAACGTCTTGCTAAATATTTAGGCCATGAGAAAACTCTTATTTTTTCAACTGGAATGCAAACCAATCTAGGATCACTTTCGGCTCTATGCGGTCCACGCGACTGCATGCTTTTTGACAGTGAAAATCATGCTTCAATTATCGACTCTGGTCGTTTGGCGCTAGGAACTGTTTTTAAATATAAGCATAATGATATGGCCTCACTTGAGGATCAGATCGTTTCTAATAAACATCGCTTCAATCGTATGATTATTGTTGCTGATGGCGTCTTCTCGATGACTGGAAAATTAATGAATCTTCCAGGAGTGATTGAACTTGCTAAAAAGCATAACGTCCTCGTTTATGTCGACGATGCTCACGGTATCGGCGTCATGGGCGATAAAGGTCGCGGTACAATGAACCATTTTGGAATGACTAAAGATGTCGATTTCAATATGGGAACTTTCTCAAAAAGTTTTGCCACTATCGGTGGTGTTTTATCTGGTAATGCTGAAGTTATCGATTACGTAAAACACTCTGCTCGCTCATTTATGTTTAGTGCAGCGATGCCACCATCTGCTGTTGCTACAGTTGATGGCTGCCTTGATGTTATTTTGTCTGATGAGCCTCTACATGAAAGATTGTGGAGTAACGTAAAGATGATGCGTGAAGGTTTTGAGACAATTGGTTTTTACACTTACGGTTCTCAAACTCCAATTATTCCAATCTTTATTGGCGATGAGATTAAATCTCTTCAAGTGACTCAGTTCCTTAAAGAAAAAGGTATCTTTGCAACTCCAGTTCTTCCACCAGCAGTTCCTCAAGGTGAAGCCTTAATCCGTACTAGCTATATGGCCAGCCATAAAAAAGAAGAACTTGCTAAGGTTTTAGAAGTTTTAGCTGAAGCTAAGAAGAAATTTGAAATACCAGGATCGAGACACTGAAATGACCATAGAAGTAGTTAAGGTAGACTCTCCCGCTAAGCTTCGTCGTTTCATCAATGTCCCTTGGAAAATCTATAAAAAAGATCCTATGTGGATACCGCCTCTTCGTATGGCTGTTCACGATCTATTTAAACCGACCCATCCTTTTTATGAAACTGGCGAGATGCAATCTTGGTTAGCTATAGAAAACGGTGAAGAGGTTGGTCGTATTAGCGCCGTTAACTGTCACGCCTACAATAAATATCATGATGAAAAAACCGGCTTCTTTGGTTTTTTTGAAGCTCAAAATAAAGACATTTCAAAAATCCTTTTTGAGACGGCCGAATCTTGGCTAAAAGAAAAAGGCTTAAATACAGTTCAGGGACCTTTCTCTCCTACAACAAATTATGAATGTGGACTGCTTGTTGAAGGTTTTGATGATCCGCCTCAAATCATGATGCAGTATAACCCAAAAGAGTACCTCACCACGATCGAATCCCTGGGTTATAAGAAAGCAAAAGATCTTCTGGCTTATGTTATTCCAACGAAATTTGAGATGCCTGAAGTGATCAAAAAGATTGCTGCTAGGACAGAATCAAGATCAAAGATTACTTACCGCTCAATTTCGAAAAAGACTTGGGAAAGAGATGTTAATCAGATGCTTGATATCTACAACTCTGCTTGGGAAAAGAACTGGGGTTTCATTCCAATGACTGAAGCCGAGTTTCGCCACACTGCTAAAGATTTAAAAAGTGTGGTTGATGAAAAGCTTATTATTTTTGCTGATGTTGATGGTGATCCTGCCGGCTTCATCGTGACTTTACCTGACTTTAATCAAGTGCTTAAGACAATTAAAAACGGAAAGCTTCTTCCTTTTGGCATTTTCAAACTTCTCATGAATATGAATAAGGTGAATCGTTGTCGTACGATTACTCTTGGTGTGAAGGCAAAATATAGAAATCTAGGCCTTGGTCCTCTTCTTTATCAAAAGTCACATCAAACATTACTTGATCAAGGTAAGTATCACGAGATTGAAATGAGCTGGGTGCTAGAAGACAACCTTGATATGAACAAGCCCATCATTAGAATGGGTGGCAAGCCATATAAGCGCTACCGCATTTTTGAAAAATCGCTGTAAATGAAGATCTTAGTCACAGGCGCCACAGGTTTTGTTGGCTCACATCTTTGTGAGTTACTTAAAAACAGTGGCCATGAAGTTTTCGCTCTCGTTCGAAATCCGGCCAAGGCCAAAGAATTCAATCTTCCAGGTCAGCATATTAAAGGAGATCTCTCCTCTTTTGATTGGGTCGCCACTTTACCAAATGATCTCGACGCTGTTGTTCATACTGCCGGTATAGTCCACAGTTTTAACAAGAGTGAGTTTTATGAAGTTAACGCTCATGCGACTAGAAAGTTAATCGATGCTCTTAAGCAATATTCTAAACTTTCATTTATCTTAATTTCATCTCAGGCCGCGGGTGGACCTGCAAGCATTGATCAACCAGCGACAGAAAGTGCTGAGCTTGCTGTAAGTGAATACGGCAAATCTAAATTATTAGCAGAACAAATCTTAAACGAAGCTCCAGTTTCTTGGATTAAAACAGCGATAAGACCACCTATGGTCATAGGCCCAAGAGATCCAGCTGTTTTAGATATCTTTAAAATGGTGAAATCGAGAATTGTTATTTCCCCTGGATCAAACCCTAATAACAAACACTACTCTTTTGTCTGTGTTTTTGATTTAGTTCAGTTTATTAAACATGGACTTGAAACTGAAATCTCTGGAACGTTTTATTGTGCTTATCCAGAGCCAATTTCATTGGCACAGCTAGTTTCTACCATCGGCGCAGAATTGCATCGATCCTTTATCAGTATCACAATTCCTAAACCGATATTAAAAGTTGTTGCAAAGACTGTGCAACGCCTCGGCGAAATGAATTTAACTGAAGCCAGACTTACAGCAGATAAGCTGCATGAGTTATTACCAGCTGCTTGGGTTTGTAATTCTAGTAAGTCTGAAAGTGAAAAGTTTAAGTATGAATGGGACATTAAGCGCACGGTTGAAAGTACGCTTAAAGATTATCAAGACAGAAACTGGATTTAATAAGAAAAAGAAACGAGCGGCCCAATCGCTGATCTATAATGAAGAATTCCGACCTGAACATTTTTTCGCTCAAAATATCTTTTATAAAAGTCATCATTTCCTGAATAATTAGCGGCCGCTCTAACCCCTTCACTGGCAAAGGCGGATAAGAAGAATGATCCAACAACGTCTGAAACATAATGCTTTCTATCTTGAACTCTTTGCATCGAAGCGACGACTGATAATCCAAGAGGAATGATGGACCAAGCAGGGCCATAAAATTGCAGCGTTTAAAAAAAGAGGACTTGATAAGGGATCACGTGACCAGATGGAAAAGAAGAGTCTCCACGAAAGGATTTTTCCCAAAATGATAATTCACTAGTTGATGGCCTTTCATGAATATCAATGAAACTCATCAGTCCTGATTCTGCTAAGGCTAAGTAAGTTGCAGCAAAAAGTTCTTTGGCAAACTGGACGGTATGAGAATTTTTTTTATAGTCGCCAAAAAAATAAATCGCTGCTGGAAACAGTGGTTGGTTAAGAACTACACCTAAGTCTCCAATCAGATCAACAGACTTATCGACTTTTTTTCCACGGTAATGATTGGCCAATCGATCGTCTTCATCAAAGGCAACGATGAGTGAAGGTATAGCGGCCGCAGCGTAACCAAGATTGTTCACTTCTCCAAACTGCTTATAAGAACCGTGAACTAAAAGAGAGAAAGAATCTGTTAGCGCCTGCCAGTGTCGATTCGTTTCTTGGGCAAAAGAAAAACTAGAAAAAGCAAAAGAAAGAAGAACAACTAAAACTTTAGACATGATCTTCTTTAGGGCCTGTTGTTGTTCTAAAGATATAATCCCATAGAGGTGAAGAGACGCCGTAGCGAGCTTTCTCATGGGCGAAGTGATGACGGATATGCCACTTCTTTAAGTAGCGTCCTACTTTGGAAGTCATTTTGAAATGGTGAGTAGCAAAGTGAATGTAATCATAGATCAGGTAGCCAACGATAAACCACGCCATAAAAGCATTAAGGCCTTTGGCCGCTACAAATAAGCCGAAGAATTTCCAAAGTAAAAACATAATCAGCACAGCAGGAACTGGTGGCATCACAAGTCGGGTTGGATCGTTTGGGTCATCATGATGAAGGCCATGAAAAAGATAAACAAAACGCTTGCCCCATGCATGACTTGGATTCCAATGAAACATATAACGATGCAAGGTGTATTCAGTCAGCGTCCAGACGAAAAGCCCTAGACTACCCCAAAGCAAGAATTCAATAAAAGACAGACCATTAATCGTTAGTGACAAGTAACTGGCATAAAAAGCGATAGGCGCCCAAAGAATTAATGGGATGATTGGATGAACATGTGTCATCGCTTCTAAAATAGGATTTTTAAAGATTCTAATGGAATCAGTCTGCATCACTTGTGGCCCTCTTGCTTACGCGCCTCAACATACGCTTGAGATAGTTTTTCGTCAATGTAACTGACAACTATTATCTAAGATGTTTATGATATTTTATGCGAATCTTTATAATATTTCTCCTATCTTCAATGACTTGTGCCAAAGCCAATATTGATATCTCTGGTTTAGATCGATCTATGCGCGACAAACTCTTTAGAGGTCAAATGGTCATGCTGGAAGAAACTGTCAAAAACGCTCCCTGGCCGAGGTTAAAATTTTATAAACTGCTTGATGCTGATATTGAAGAGTTCGCAGCTTTTTTTAGCGATTTTGCCTCTCAAAAAGATTATGTCCCTAACTTGATCAAATCAGAAATTATTGCTGAAGAGCCGCCTCTTAAAATTGATATTAAATACGAGCTAGATCTGCCTTGGCCCCTCTCCAATGCCAAGTATGTGAACACTCACAAGATTGAAAAAGTGCAGGACAATCATTATAAAATTTCTTGGAAATCGATCGAATCAAGTGTCGCTGATGAATTATTTGGTTATGCTGAGTTTGTTAGATTTAATAATAAGACTCTTTGGTACTATGAGAACTTCACAAGGCCTAAATCAAGCCTTGCAGGGCTTTTTGAGGGGAGTATGAAATTTGACACTGGCAAGTCATTAGAAGTCACCGTGCAGTCCTTTGAGAGCTTAAAACGAGATAATCCTGCAAAGCTTCAACAATCACTCAACTTATGGCGCAAGAGAGTCTCGCACTCAACAAAATAAATGTAAGATTTTATTTTGCTACGTATAAACTCGGTTTATTTATTTTAACGATTAGCCTTAGCATGCTCTATAATTACAGCAACTTAAGTTTAAATATGACCGAGGCCTGTAGTGTGGTTATAAATTGTAAGAAATTAAAAATAGGCACAAGTACTGTTGGCCCTTAGAATAAATTTACAGAGACATTTGAACATAATTGATCGACGGTGCGAGAAGGATTTCAATATACGTCGGTTTTTATGCTCCCCTTAGATCGTATTTTTTTACAATTTCCTGACATAAACTTTGCAATCTAACTTCGTACTTTCCTTCAATCTCCATTCTTATCTTATCTTGTGCAAACCTAGTTTGAGCATCTAATTCACTTCTGGCTTTGTGAGTAGCAAAAGGTTTTAACTCCTCTCCCATCATTTCTAAAACTTCATGCGTGTCACCAAGCTGATTAAGAATATAGCGAAGGCGCAAGCACCCTTCCGAAAGATCACACTGCCCTTGAGAGACGGCCAAAGCAACAATACGCGCACTCTCGCTCCAGTGCTCTTGTCTATCTTTTAAGGATTGGTCTTGCTGTTGATTGAAATTTTTAAGACGTAGAAAGAGAAAAAAACAAAGGGCAGCAAGGATAATACAAAGTCCTAGTGCTGCCCAAGTGATTGGTTGAATTGAATTGAAGTTTTCCATGCCCTAATTAAGCATGAACTCCTTTGTCTTTCATCTGAATTCTTGCCATGGCAATGGTTTCATCTGAGACTTTTTTTAGTTTTCGCGTCAGGCCAACCCAGCTCATGGATTTAATCACCCATTTGCCTGGATCGAAGTGGTACCAACGTACACCATTTCTATAATCAGCTTGAAAAGTGTGGTGAAAATTATGGTAGCCCTCACCAAAAGTGAAGATGGCCGTAATCCAGCTATCGCGCGCTGTATGCTCATCGTTAAACGTTTTATCCCCTACCATATGGCAAAGAGAGTTAATGAAGAAGGTTGTGTGATGAACTAATACAATTCGTCCTAGAGCGCCAATTCCAAGTCCACCGAGAGGAGAACCCATCCATGCACCAATCAATGTTGGAACAATGATGCCGACAAAAATTGATAGTGGTAAATAATAACGGTGCTGCCACATCACAAGTTTATTGCGACGAAGGTCAGCTGACATCGGATACGTTTCTGGTTTAGTCGGACGAACCATAATCCATCCAATATGCGCCCAAAAAAAGCCTTTCTTAATATTGTAAGGATCTTCCTCTGTATCAACGTGAGTATGGTGAACACGGTGATCACTACACCATTTGAGCGCTGAGTTTTCAAAACTAGCGGCACCAAAGACAAGGGTGAAGAATTGGATAATTGGATGAGCTTCAAATGATCTGTGAGCAAAAAGTCTATGATAGCCGACAGTAATCGACATACCTGTTGCCCAATAGAAGAAAAAAGCTATTAACAACGTCCAAGGATTAAAACCCTCGTACATGACGTGACCAATGACGGCCGCAACAGCTGCAACTGGCGTTAACGTTAAAAACAGTGAATTAGTCCAATCAATTCGCTTAAGTACTTTACCCATAAATTCCCCCCATAGAATCACTACTCTATAAGGTTAACTTCACCGGCATAAATGGGTTGTAAAACAACTGTAAAAGCCTAAATACATAATTCAGATCAGCTCATACATTATTAAGAATGATTGTATTATCAGTGACTTAAATGTTTTTTTGTGTGCAAAACTACATAAATTATCTAAAACATGATTAAGATCAATGAAATCTACCTTTGCCTAAGATATAACTAAGTAGGGTTAACTACGTAGCAAAAATGATTAAGGATAAATCATGGAATTAAAAAATCATAAATTAGAATGTGAAACATGTGTCTCACACTTAAAAGGAATTTTTTGCGAACTCTCTCATGACCAGTTATCACCTATCACAAATCAGAAAGTCACAAATATTTATAAAAAAGGCCAGTCTCTCTTTGTTGAAGGCAATCATCCCAATGGGATCTTTTGTATTTCAACGGGAAATATAAAACTGACTGAACAAGGAAATGATGGAAAGGAAACACTCATTCGTATTGTTACGAAGGGAGATATTCTAGGACATCGAAGTCTTTTTTCTGAGCAAAGTTATCATGCAACTGCTACGGCCATGGAAGATACCAGAGCATGTTTTATTGATAAGTCGTTCATTATTGGACTTATTAAAGAACAGCCATCAGTTGCATTAAAAGTCATTGAAAAGCTTAGTAAAGATATGGGTGCAGCTGAGCACAGATTAAATTCTATGCACACAAGAAATGTTAGAGAGCGTTTAGCTGAACTGCTATTGCTCTTAAAAGAAAGTCATGGGGTTGATGAAGGTACTCGCACCAAAATCGACCTTCGCCTAACTCGCGAAGAAATGTCGACGATGATTGGAACAGCACCAGAGACACTCATTCGATTTATTAGTGAATTCAAAGAAGCTGGTTTAATTGAGCAAGAAGGTAAAACAATCTTCGTCAAAGACGAAGGCAAATTGCTTGAGTGGACTGGCTGCCAGCTATAATTAAGTTCGAGTGTGAAGATGCAAACACAAAAATTTACAAATGCTACAAAATTACATCATATGGGTATGGTTCCCATAGTCGCCTATCTTATTATTAAAGGGCAGCTTGAGATCAAAGATCGTAAAGGCAATGAAGATAAAGTATTGCCCGGCGAAATGATTGGCTTGAAGGAAGTCTGGCATCATCAGCCCTTAGATTTTGATATTGATACGACTCCTGGCACAACTCTGCTGCCTCTTGATAAAAGTACCTTGGCACGCTTCAAAGAAGTGTTAGCAGAGTTCTAAAGACAAATCATTTTTTGAATGTCATGATTAAAAAATGACACAAGCTTTAATTTCTGGATTTACCTTTATCAAACACGGCCTCGACCTTGGCTACCCTATTCGCGAGAGTATCGAAAGCATTGAACCTCTATGCGATGAGATCGTTGTTAATGTTGGTTTTGATGATCCAGAACTAAAAAAAGATGACGGTACTTGGGAATATCTCAATGATCATTTTGGTCACACTAAATTTAAGTTTATAAAATCTTGGTGGGATCCAAAGCTTAGGAAAGATGGACTTATTCTTTCCCAGCAAACCAATATCGCCCTTGAGCAGTGTCGTGGAAAATATTGTCAGTATATTCAAGGTGATGAAGCTTTACATGAAGATGATTTATCAATCATACACGATAGCGTTATCGATTTAGAAAAGAACACTCATCTTGATGGTCTTGTTTTTGACTATATTCATTTCTATGGCAACGTTGATATCCAACTCTATACCAGAAGAATCTATCGCCAAGAGATGAGACTTATTAGAAATTTTAAAGATATCGTCAGCTGGAAGGACGCACAGGGTTTTCGCTACAAGAACGAGTCAAAGATTCAGTGTAAAAAAATTCCGGCGCGTATTTTTCATTATGGTTGGGCAAGAAAAGAGCAAGTCATGGCAACTAAAGTTAAGGCCATGGATAAGCTCTATCATGAAAATCCTGATCAACAAGACTTCGTCTATAAAAGAATGTGGGGACTAAGAAAATTCACTCAAACGCATCCAAGTGTTATGGAAGAATGGACCACCAAACATAAGAATGATCTTGATATCATGTCACTACCTTTAGAGTTTAAACTCAAAGATCTTAATCTCGTCGTCTCTGATGCCTGGGAAAATTTAACTGGCCATCGTCTTGGTGAGTATAAAAACTTTAAACTTCGTAGTTGACCAATCAATATTCATAATTTAATGTCGAATTTCAAAGTCTAATAACTGACTGGAGGTAAACAATGCATACAACAAATACAAAGCTGATGATTATCAGATGTGTTGCTATGACTGTTGACTTCGGTCTGTCTCAATCTTAGCAACTAAATATTCTTAAATTTATTTTAAATTGATTGGTTAATTCACGCCAAGGCGCCAGTGCGTTTTGATCAATCTTTAATCCTTTTTATCAAAACGATGAAAAGAATAATAACTATTATGGAGTTTATATGAATCATATCAATGATTTAGAACATTTATCATATGAAGCAAAAGAATTTTCAAAGAACGTTTTTCAAGCTTCATACAACTTTTTGTCTATCGTTAAGATATCAATAAAGAATATCTTCTACGTTAGTCAAAACATCTTAAGATTGGTTTTTGTAAAGCCAGTTCTTAGAAGAATGATTAAGCCAGGGGTTTTCGAGGAAGTGAAACATCATCCACCTCCCAATCCTCCGATACCAAAATTCTTCTAATCAATTAACTAACAGATCAACTTTTTTTTGCTGGTCTGTTAGTTCTAAAGCTCTTTTTCTTTTTTGATTTATTTGGAGCGGGCCTTCTACTCATAGGTTTGCCTGGACGATTTGCTTGCACAGGTACAACTCTTGCGGGTACGCCAAATAGAGGATGATCGTTATCACGAGGAATTGTCGTTTTGATTTGTTTTTCAATATCTTTTAAAAGTCCGCGTTCTGTTTCATCACAAAACGATAAGGCGATCCCATTTTTACCAGCTCTAGCAGTACGGCCAATACGGTGAACATAACTTTTTGGATCATCTGGTAAATTATAATTAATAACATGAGTTACATCATTAACATCAATACCACGAGCTGCGATGTCAGTTGCAACGAGAACTTTGATATGACCCGACTTAAAGTCGGCCAAGGCTTTCTCTCTGGCACCTTGAGACTTGTTGCCGTGAATAGCAGCACATTGAATGCCACTTTTTTCTAAAATCTTAACAACTTTATTTGCTCCGTGCTTTGTTTTGGTGAAAACAAGTGCAGACTTAACTTCTTTTGTTTTTACAATATGTTCAAGCAAAAGAGGCTTATTTGTCTTATCAACAAACAAAAGGCTTTGTTCAATTCGCTCAACTGTTGTTGATTCAGGAGTAACTTCTACTCTGACAGGATCTTTAAGTAATTTACTGGCCAGGCTTGAAATATCGTTAGGCATCGTTGCTGAGAACAAAAGCGTTTGTCTCATTTTAGGAAGTTTCTCAATAATGCGATTCACGTCATGAAAAAAGCCCATATCAAGCATACGATCGGCTTCATCTAAAACAAAGACCTCAAGCTGCTCAAAAAGTACATGTCCGTCATCCATGAGATCTAAAAGTCGCCCCGGAGTTGCGATAAGAATATCTACCCCTCTGCCCATATTAACAATTTGTTGACGATGCCCTACTCCACCAAAAATAACGGCAGTAAAGATTTTTAAGCCTTGGCTGTAAGTCTTAATATTGTCTTCAATCTGTGAGGCTAATTCTCTTGTTGGTGTTAAAATTAGAACACGCACTCTGGCAGGCTTGATTTTAATTTTATGATTAGCAATACGATTGATAATTGGTAGCGAAAAAGCCGCAGTTTTACCTGTACCTGTTTGTGCAATACCAAGGATATCCTTGCCTTTCAATAAATGAGGAATACATTGTTCTTGAATCGGCGTTGGCTTTTTATAGCCCTTATTCTCAAGAGCGTTTAAAATGGTCGGATAGAGATTTAAAGATTTAAAATCAATCATACTAATACTACTTTTGTTTTCATTAACTGCTTAATCCGAACACTAGCAGTTAAATAAGCAATATTGGTATGTTCAGATCACTAAGCTATCTATCCGCCACTCAGCGTCTAAAGTCAAGAATCCCCCTCAAATGAGGGGGAAGAGACCCTAAAAGCAATCTTCAATGATTCGATCAGGCATTGGGGTAGAAAGAGAGTGCTGAAAAAAGAAGCCACGAATATTTGCTTCAATTGACTCTGTGAGGGTTACTTTACAGACATTGTCTTGAACGAATAATGATCTCGTTAATGTAATCTTAAAGTCAGTATCAACAACTTCAGGATTATCCTGTAAAACATCATCTACTCTAAAAGCATCATAAGTGAACAGACAAGGACCATCTTCTCCTTCATTTCTATGATTAAGCAGAGTATCAGCTGCAAGTTCTGGAACAATGACTTTCACAAGAAAGCTTCCGTATCCAAGATTGGTGAACTTAAGTTTAGTCGTATTTAAATCTACAGGAAGTGTAACTACTTTCTGAGAAACAACGTTTTGAGATGACTGTGCAAACGAGGCAAAAGAACTAACTAAGAATAACAAGCTAAATAATAATTTCATTTTTATCTCCTTCGTGCTTGGTTGAAAAGAAGATGGCCTAGTTTAGATCATAAAAAAAGACCAGTTGAAACCATTTTCACTATAGGATATAACCTATATATGAATATGAATGATCTTATGTATTTCCAGCAAGTTAACACCTATGGCTCGTTTACGTTAACGGCGAAGATGCTGGGGGTTACACAACCTACAATATCTGAAGCTATTTCAAGGCTAGAAAAAACCTTAAATACGAAGCTTTTCTATAGAACAAAACAAGGGATAACCCTGACTCCGCAAGGAAAACTAATTCTTGAAAAAACCAGCATAATTTTAAACACTAAAAATGAAATTGAGTCACTTTCAAATATTAACACTCAGTTACAGCTCAATATAAAAATTGGCTGCCATCCAGTTATAGGAAGATACTTTTTATCTAAGTTTTTAAAGCAAAGTACCAAAAAATATCCACAAATAAATTTCAGGCTTCATCATGATAACTCAAGATCAATTCAACAAATGATTCAAAATGGAGAAATTGATATTGGTGTGGTCGTCAATCCTATTCGAAACCCTGACCTCTTTATCAATAGGATCACTTTTGATAAAGTGATGATCTGGAAGTCATCTACAAATCAAAGCCCAAACAATCAGCTTATAGCAGACTTTTCGCTACCCCAGACACATGAAATTCTAAGGCAATGGAAACAATCTCCAACTCAACATATCCATACAAGTGACTTCAATCTTATTGGGGATTTAGTCGAATCAAATATGGCCTATGGGATCTTACCAGAACGTTTTGTTCAAATGGAAAAATTGAAAGTTGAAATTGAGCAAAAAAGTTTATTTGTTAAAGATGAGTTTTGTGTCGTTTATAGGCCAGAGTTTTTGAAGAACAGCTATAGTAAGGAATGTGTTCAGTTTATTATTAATTCTTTTAGCTAGCTTTTGAGTCTGTTAATGATTGTTTTTTATAGAAAGTTACATTACCAATGACTCGAGTTGAGACTTTGTCTCTTAGACCAAGCATGGTCTCCCCTACGCCCATTAAAATAGCTCCATCAGAATCCAGCTGAGAAAACAATGAGTCTAGAACAATTTTTTTTGTTTCAACTTTATGGTAAATCAAGACATTACGACAAAGAATAATATGAAATGGACCATAAACAGCAGAGTTAATGAGGTTGTTATAGCCATAGTTTATTTTTGAACTAATCTCGGGGTTAATTTTCCAGCCACCTTCAACTTTCGAAAAATAATTTGCCTTTCTTTCAGGTGAGAGACCTCTGGAAATTTCAAAGTCAGAGTAAATACCTGCTTGTGCTTTAGCCAATGCTTTTTCAGAGATATCAGTAGCTACGATTGAAAATGGAGGAATAGTCATTTTCTTTGATAGTTCATCTAAAGCAATGGCGGTGCTTATTGCTTCTTGACCTGTACTTGAAGCGGCAGACCAAATTTTAATCTGTTTTGGATTTTCAAGTAATATTTCAGTAAGAACAAAATTTTGAAGAGCGTTAAAAAATGTAGGATCCCTAAAGAATAGCGTTTCATTATTAGTTGCATGATCAAGAAACTTTCTTTTTAGTAAAAGAGGCAGGCTGGCACTTTTAAAAATCTTTTCAAGATCTTCAATTTTTTCAAATCCTTCTGTTTTCATTATTTCTTCAAGACGCGTTTTCAGTTGATAAAGATTTATATCTTGGTAGATGATACCCGTTTCTTTTTCGATAATATGTGCAAAAAAGCTAAGTGTCTCAGGCGACATCATTAACCCCTTTTCTATGTAAAAGATCAATGACCTTTCTTGCTATAGCTTTAGGATTATCAATAAAATCGTATTCGCCTGTTTTATAAACGGCTCCTGGCATTCCAAAGACCGCACATGAAGCCTCATCTTGAATAAGTACAGTGCCGTTATTTTCTTTTACAGCATGAGCACCATCACAACCATCACGGCCCATACCTGTTAAAACAATAGATAACACGTCCTTTTTAAATATTTCAGCAGCCGTCTCAAACAAGTAGTCAGCACAAGGACGTACAAAATTTCGATGTGGACCTTGATTTAGATGGATGGCACAGTCTGACTTTGTTCCAGATAGAGTTAAATGATAATCTCCAGGAACAACATAAATTTTATTAGGTTGTAGCTTTTCACCATGAGCAGCTTCCATTGAAGTTTTATTTGAAACTCGACCAAGTCTCTCTGCCAGAGATGCTGTGAATAAAGGTGGCATATGCTGAGCAATTACGATTGGATAAGGTACATCCATCGTCAATTCAGAAAACAACTCAAGAAGAGCATTAGGACCGCCAGTTGAAGATGCAATCACTAAGATTTCTGGATTAATATGCTTCCAATCATTAGTCTTAGTCGTAACCTTGGATTTAATCTCAACAGTTTGAGGTAAAGCTTTAGAATTAATCTTAAAAAGAGATTCAAGCTTTGGAAGAATGACTTCTTTTAAAACTTCTGAAGGATCATTTGAAATACTATTTAGAGATGGCTTAGCAACGAAATCAATAGCTCCAAGCGCCATAGCATCTAACGTTTTCTCTGCCCCATCCATACTATGAGATGAAAACATAATTACTTTTGTTTTATATTTTTTCTCACAGATATGTTTTAGCGTGGTGATTCCGTCCATGACAGGCATTTCAATATCTATAATACAGATATCCGGATCTAACTCGACTATTTTCTCAAGAGCTACGACACCATTTTTGGCAGAACCAACAACCTCAAAATGTTCACTCATCCCAAGGGCTTTTTGAAGCTGGATTCTAAAAAGGACAGAATCATCGACGATCAAAATTTTTATTTTCTTTGAAAGACTCAATTCTGTCCCCTAAAATCTTAATTAACTAACGAGCTTTTTTAGTTTATCGGCTAGCTGCGCTAATGACTCGGCTGATTTAAGAGTCTCACTACAAGTCGTTGCACTTAGTTCGGCGCCGTGAGCAACTTCCTTAATGGTATTTGAAATACTTTCAACACCTTTTTTCGAGTCACCAATAACACGAGAGACTTCGTTTGTAGTAGCCGTTTGTTCTTCAACTGCTGAAGCAATTGCACCTGAAATAGAATTTAATTTTTCCATAGCTTTTGAAATGCCACCAATTGCTTCAACTGCAACCGATGTATCTTTTTGAATGGCTCCAATTCTGTTTGTGATATCTTCAGTTGCTTTAGCTGTTTGCTTTGCAAGTTCTTTGACTTCATTGGCAACAACTGCAAAACCTTTTCCCGCGTCCCCTGCTCTAGCCGCTTCAATCGTTGCATTTAGTGCAAGAAGGTTTGTTTGCTGTGCAATTGAGCTAATAACTTTGATAACATTTCCAATTTCTTGAGAGCTATTTCCAAGCTGCTGAATCGTTTTATTCGTTTCAAGCGCATTTTGAAGTGTTGTTCTAGACATTTCTGCAGAATCACTTGATGATCTTGAAATTTCTCGAATTGAAGCCACCATTTCTTCAGTTGAAGCAGCTACCGTTTGAACGCCAAGAAAAACTTGTTCAGATGAAGCTGATGCAATTTCTGATTCACTTGAAGTTTTCTTTGCATTCTCATTCATTTGATTGGCATAACTTTGAAGTTGCTCAGCACTTGCAGAAAGCTCGCCAGCTGTAAAGGTTACCTCTTCAATCATATTTTTAAGTTTTGTAATATCTGAGGCATACTTAACAACTTTGAATGGCTTGCCTGTTAAATCTAGAATTGGGTTGTAAGAAGCTTGAATCCATACAATACTTCCATTTTTTGCAAGACGTTTATATTCTTTTGATTCGAACTCTCCTCTATTTAGCTTAGACCAGAATTCTTTATATTCTTGAGATTCTGCAAATTTTGGTTCACAGAACATTCTATGATGCTTACCCTTAATGTCACTTAGTGAGTAGCCAAGAGTTGAACAAAAATTATCATTGGCGGTTAAAACTGTACCGTCCATATTAAACTCAATCACAGCTTGTGATTTCGAAACGGCCTCTAAAGTAGCTTCAAAGACAAGATTTCTAAGCTTTTGTTCTGTAATATCCACTGCGAATTTTACAACTTTATATGGCTTACCATTTTCATCAAAAATTGGGTTATATGAAGCCTGAATCCAAATCTGTTTTCCTTGTTTAGTATATCTAGCATATTCTTTTTGCTCGAATTCTCCACGATTTAATTTTTCCCAAAAACGAGCGTAATCAAGTGAATTGGTATAAGCTGGGTCACAAAAAATTCTATGATGCTTTCCCTTGATTTCGTCTAATGAATAGCCAAGCGCCGAACAAAAATTATTGTTCGCTACTATGATTGTCCCATCAAGATTAAATTCAATGACGGCCTGGACTTTATCAATGGCATTATAAACGGCTTCTAAATTTGAAACATAAAATTGGTCATCTGTTTTTTTGGCTGCATTAGTCATTTTCTACTCCGTTAGATTGTTAAGCACACTTTCTTTCTAATTCATTTAAAATAGTATCTAGACACAAAATGGAAAGAATTCCATTTTCTGTTTTATAAACACCTTTCATAAAAATCGAAATTGTTGTTGGTATTGTTATTGGAACTTTTTCAAATCTTTCATTTTCAACTTCGATCACATCTCCAATAGTATCTACTAATAAAGAGATGAGAATATCTTCTGATTTACAAACAATTGTCATTTGTTCATCAGATTTATCCGAGGTAATTTCAAAAAGCTCATTTAGATCAATGGCGGTGGCGATTTGGCCACGAAGATTGATCAATCCTCTCACTACAGCAGGGGCAGACTTCATTTTCGTCATCGCTAATGGCTTTGTAACTTCTTGGACTTTCATGACATCAATACCGTAGAGCTGTCCATCGACCACAAATGTTGAAAATTGTCTTGGCTCTACACTTGCATTTTTAATTTGTTCGCTAGTTTTCATGCTGCCTTACCTTCATAATTTAGAGATAATTCTTGTGCAAATGAAATGAGATCTTGTAATTGACCCTTTTCAAAGAATGAATCAAACCCTGCATCAATTGCTTTTTCTAAAACTGATTCTTTACTTGTTGCAGATAACGCCACCATTGGAATTTCTTTTAATCGTTGTACACTTCTCACTTTTTTAGCGAAGTCATACCCATTCATTTTCGGCAATTCCAAGTCTGAAATAATCAATTGAAAGTCTGCTCTGTTTTCTAGTATTTTTCTAAGTCCATCAACCCCATCGACGGCAGTTATCACATGATATCCGTTTGCAACGAGGTCTTTGGCAATTTTATTTCTGATCACTTCAGAATCTTCAATGAGTAAAACTTTATGAGCACTACTGTGTTGTGAATCTGTTGATTTTTTCGGCATCACTTCTCGACAAACTTTATGAACATCGATTAACACAACGATTTCAGATTCGGTTATGATATTCCCTATGATCGCATCATGACTTGTTGATGAAGTTTCAATAGCGTCGTCAGTCGAGAGAACATCGTAAATACGATCAACTTCGATTCCAATCAAGTTGCCATTTTGATTAATCACGATAACATGAATAAGTTCTTCTGGGTTTTCTTTAACTTCATAACCAAGAATCTTATTTAGATTAATAAGCTTTAAGACTCCGCCTCTATAACGTACGACGCGTTGATGGCCTGATAATTCAATTGATGAAACGCTAATTTCTTCAAGCCTATTAACATAGGACAATGGAATTGCATGTTTTGTCTTTGATCCAAGCCCGATGAGGACATAGTCATTCTTCTCATTTGCACTAACAATATTATGATTAATCAAGTTCTTTTTCTCTTCAGTTTTTACAATTTGACCAAAGTTTCTCTGCGCAATCCCTAAAATATCAAGGATCAAAGCAATGCTTCCATCCCCTAGAACTGTCGCTCCAGAATAGATTGATATATTTTTCAAAAACTTAGCAAGTGGCTTTACGACTATGTCTGCTGTATCAAGAATTTCATCGACTAAAAGTCCAAACTGATGACCATCCGAATTGAGGACCACAATATTAGTACTTTCCTGAAAGATATCTTGTGATTCTTCAAGATCTTTTTCCAGTACTTTTTTAAAGTCTAAAAGTGGTAGAATATTTCCGCGTAAACGATAAACAGGTCTTCCTTGAACGAACTCGATTGTATTTTTTTCAGCTCTTACGAGTTCCACTAACTTCATTTGTGGAATGGCAAATCGATCATCTCCTGATCTTACGACCATGGCAGGAACAATCGCTAATGTTAATGGAATTTTTAGAGTAATTTTGGTGCCTTCACCTTCTTTACTTTGAATATCTACAAGTCCACCAATCTTCTCGATATTGCTTTTAACAACATCCATTCCAACGCCACGACCGGAAACGTTTGTTACTTTTTCTGCCGTTGAAAATCCTGGTGCAAAAATTAGTGCTTGAATATCTCTCTCGCTCATTCTTTCTGCTTTTGCCTCGTCGATCACTCCACGCTCAATGGCCTTTGCAATTAATTTATCGCTACATAAACCTTTTCCATCATCTGAAACTTCAACAATGACTTGTCCACCTTCATGAAAAGCTTTAATCGTGATTGTACCAGTTTCGGATTTACCACTTTCAAGACGTTGGGAGATTCCTTCAATTCCATGATCACAGGCATTTCTTACGACATGGGTAAGAGGGTCTTTCACTGCTTCAATAAGTGATTTATCTAGCTCTGTTTCAACACCAACTAATTCCAAGTTTATTTTTTTGCCAAGAGAATTAGAGAGATCTCTTACTACTCTTTGAAATTTACTTAGAATATTTCCAATCGGTTGCATTCTAGTCTTCATCGTTTCATCTTGAAGCTCAGACGTTACCGCATCAAGTTTTTGACTGAGACTTAAAAATGCAAGGTCATCAGTTTTACTTGAATACTGCAGAACTTGATTTCGAACGAGAACCATTTCGCCCATTAAAGTCATTAAGCGATCAAGTAAAGAGACTTGAACTCTAATGATGAATCCACTTTCTCAGGTTCGTGGGCTGGTTTATTTTGTGCCACAACTTTAGTGGGCTCCACTTTTTTGGGCACGTTAACGATCTCTACTTCTTTTTGAATTGGATCAATTAGATCTGCCTCGGCCATTGAAGTCTCACTTTTAGTTGATAAATATGGTTGTATTAGCTTGCACATTGTTGAAAGTTCTAAAGCATTTGTAGGGTTTTTTACGTCTCCCATACAATGCCTAAGCATATCGCCACAAAGAATGAGCGTATTAGCGAGTCCCGCATCAATCGGCAGAGACTCTTTTCTTGGTCCTGCTATACTCTCTTCCATCGCTGTAACAAGACTTGCTATATCAGCAAGTCCAAAAAGCTGTACGGCGCCTCGAATAGTATGAACCGAGCGATAAAGCTCATCGTTGATTGATACATCACATGGATTTTCTTCGTATTTGCTTAATAACGTGGACAAAGTATCAAGACACTCGTCTACTTCTTCAAATAATTCTGCCGGTAAATCTTCACCACTGACTTGTTCTTTATCGACATGCTCGATGACAAGAACGCCTTCACTGACAGAAGCTGGAGCACCATTAGCACCTAATGAGTAGTCAAACTCATAAGCTTCACCATTCATTAATAACCGAGTGGCGTCGTTGCCTTGAAGGAACCAACCAATCAAATGTTTTGGAATAGTAAGAGCTTCTTTAGACTGCATTAGAGTGGTTTCAAGCTCGTGGATATGGGCCTGAAGTTCTTCCCACTCCATCATCCCTGCAGCGCCCTTTATATTGTGGTAAGAGCGAAAAATATTATCATAAAGGTCTTTTGAACTAGTATTGTCGGGTAACTGATCGAATTGAAGTAAGCACTGTTCTGCTTTATCGAGCATTTCAAGAATTTCAACTTTAAATTCTTCAAACTCTTCATTCATTTCAATCATGGCTAAACTCTTTGGTTTGAGATTCGTGCGTCTTCAAATCGGAACATGTAAGTTTTTCTTTACATATTTGTTAGACAAAATTTATGTTATTTGTGAGAATCTACAAGAGGAAAAATAAGCCAAACCGCCTTAAAACATGAGATTTGTCATGTTCTAACTATAAACACTTGAAGTTGATAAAGTTAAGCCGTTGAATTAGTTGTGAAGTTAAAACGATATATTCACAAGCCTTTTAGTTTAGTAATTAATTTCTTTTTTTATGTTGTAAATTTTTTTTTGTCATAGAAAATGACCATAGCCTTTAAGGCAAAACACTTTCGAAGGAGTGAAAATGTTTCCAAATACGACACGAGTCCTAGTTGTTGACGATATGATGACAATGAGAAAAGTTGTTATTAAGGTCTGCAAAGAATTGGGATTTTCTAATATTAAAGACGCTGCTGATGGCGAATTAGCATGGACCATTCTTAATGAAACAAACCCCCCAATACAATTAATCATTTCCGATTGGAATATGCCAAATTGCACCGGCCTTGAGTTTCTTAAGCGAGTACGTGCAGATGAAAAATTCAAAAAAACACCTTTTTTATTAGTGACAGCAGAAGCTGAACAAGATCAAATTATTGAGGCAGTCAAATCTGGTGTTGACCAATACGTCATCAAGCCATTTAGTGCCGCCACATTAAAAACAAAACTTGAAATCGTTTTTAAAAAATATAGTAAAGCCTAGGAAAGATATGGAAACTGAAATTGTAAAACCTTTTATAGATGCCACAATTAATACTTTAAAAGTTCAAGCCGAAGTTGAAGCTAAGCATGGAAAAGTTTTTTTAAAAGATCCAGCTAATGGTATCAATGGTGACGTATCAGGCGTAATAGGAGTCATTAGTGACCAATTTAATGGTTCAGTCATTATTTCATTCCCAGAAGAAACTTTTTTAAAGGTTATGAGCAATATGCTCGGCGAAGAGATTACTGAGCTAACTAAAGAAATCATTGATGGAGCTGGTGAGCTAACCAACATCATTTTTGGACAGGCAAAAGCCGTTCTCAATGAGAATAATTATGGTGTACAAATGGCGCTGCCAAGTGTTATTAGTGGTAAAAACCACACTCTTAACCATAGCCCAAAAGATACTGTTATCGTGGTGCCATTTGAGAGTAATGTCGGGAATTTCTTCATTGAGATTTGTATTCAAAAATAAATTATGAATATTGCCAGAGATCTTTATTATTTTCTCATTCATTTGAGTTGGAAAAGGTTCTTTGGCCTTATTTTCTTTCTATTTCTTTTTATCAATATCTTCTTTGCCAACCTATTCTATTTCGCACCAAATTCATTAAACTTAGAAAATCCATCGTGGTGGGACTGCTTTTTCTTTAGCGTTCAAACCTTTTCCACAATTGGTTACGGTGTATTATCACCGCAAAGTTTTCTGGCAAATATTCTAGTTACATTTGAAGCAGCACTTGGTTTAATTAGTTCCGCTATCATTACCGGTATCGTCTTTTCAAAGTTTTCTAGACCAAAATCTAGAATTTTATTCTCAAATAATATTTTAGTGCAAAAAATAAATAACAAGAAAGTTTTGAGTTTTAGGGTTGGAAATCAGCGTGCCAACGACCTTGTCGATGTTGAAATGATTGTCACTGCACTTATCCAGGAAGTAACAGAAGAAGGCATTAAAATCGCCAGAATGAACGAGTTAAAACTACTAAGAAATAGATCACCATTTTTCTCACTTTCATGGATGATTTTTCATCCTCTTGATGAACACTCTCCTCTTTCAAAACTTATCGAAAATAATCAAGTCGATTCTTCTCTCATTTCAATTTCTGCACTACTGATTGGGCATGATGGAACATATTCTCAAACAATTTATGCAAAAAATATGTACTCAAAAGAAGATATCGTCTTCGATCGTTACTTCGAAGATGTTATCAACGTTAATAAAGCAAATATGAACGTTGTTGATTACTCGAAGTTCAATCAGCTAAAACCAGTTAACTGATTCTTTTTCACCAGTAATAAATGTAACCAGCATATGAAATATTCAGCTATCATAGATAAATGCAAAGTAAAAAGTTAATTCAAAAGATCGATATTTTAACAGGAATTCGTTTTTTAGCTGCCATTCATGTTGTTCTATTTCATAACTTTGCATTTTTTGACTTAAAAAATATTTCTCCATGGATCACTAATTTCATTTACAAAGGTGAAGCTGCTGTTTCATTTTTCTTTATCTTATCTGGCTATATTCTAACTCATGCCTACAAAGAAAGACTTAACGACTCCAAGCAAAAAAGGAAATATTTTTTTTCACGCTTGGCCAAGCTCTATCCTCTCTATTTATTTGCTTTTGTTATTGATCTCCCCAGGGGATTAGATTACTTTTTCTCACAGTATCCTTCAAATGAAGCTACAATTAAAAGTGTCATTAGTGGATTAGCTCACATACTAATGCTTCAATCTTGGATTCCAAGAGTTACTGCCTCCTGGAATCCTCCTGCTTGGTCTTTATCTTGCGAGTTATTTTTTTATATTGTTTTTATTTTTTCAGTAAAACCAATGATGAAAAGCTTAAGAAAAAAAACCTTAATTATCATTCTTTACTTTTTCCCAATTGCCACATACATCTTCGCCACTTACTTCACAATTATTGATACAAATACATCAATTTTCCATACCTTTTGGCGAAGCTTTCCTTTATTAAAAATCAACGAATTTTTCATTGGAATCTTACTTTACGGACTCCATCTTCAAGAAGACAAATTCATCAAGACGATTGTAAAAAATGGGAATATTATTTTCTGGGGCTCAATTGTGATTTCGTTTATTCTAACAACTGTAGCCAGACCATATATACCAAGAGAAATCTTTAGTAGCGCTTTATACGTACCAATTTTTAGCTTGATTATTATCACCTCTCAAAATGATAAAGTATTTGGTAAAAAATATTTTGAATCAAAAGCTCTCGTCTACCTTGGAACGATCAGTTATGCCCTCTATATACTTCATCAGCCGATCGCGACATATTTCTCGCTATATCTAGAGAACTCACTTTTTAAAGGGATATTCTATCTGTGTGGAGCACTACTACTTTCTCATTTATGCTATCGATATATTGAAAAACCATGTCAGAAAAAGCTAACCAATTTGATCAAATAATTTAAAACCTTAATAATGTCGAAATGTATGTATAAATCAATACTTATACTTTAAAATAAACTTATTTAACAGTTGTCAGGATAAGTATATTTTTAAGGGTAAATCAGAGCAATTCAAAATTGTTTTAGCCATATTCTTTATTAAGTTTATCATTTCTGGATTCTTCTCATCAGAAATAATCGAAGATATCTTTATTCCTTTCATTCAATATTTTAAACAAATGGGCCTAAGCGCATGGAATTTGGAAGATCTCGTTTTTCCATACCCGCCACTAATGGCCATTATTATTTATCTCCCCATTTTCTTAAGTGAATTAATCAAAACCATTTATATTAAAAATCTTCTTTTCCATTTGCCACTCTTTCTAGCCGATCTAGGTATCTACTTCATTCTTAAAAAAATACATCCAAATAAAACAAAAGAAATCATCTACTACTATGTTTTATCGCCGATCATCTTTTATTCGACCTATATCCACACACAACTCGATATAATTCCAACCTTTCTAGTTTTTCTCTCAACTTATTTTTTAATAAAAAACAAATCGAACTTGAGCTATTTCATTTTAGGTTTAGCAGTTGCTACAAAAATACATACCATTGTCGCCTTACCATTTTTCCTTATTTATTCATTCAGAAAAAAGGTTTTAAATTACAAAGACCTAAGTTTTACCATTCCCATTTTAACGACAGCTATTCCGTTTTATTTAAACAATCAATTACAATCACTTTTTAGAGCGAACGAAATATCATTATTGTTTGAATCTTATATTCAATTATTAGATCTTAAAATTTACTTATTCCCGTTAGTGTATCTAGGACTTCTATGTGGTGCTCTAAATATTAGACGATACAACACAGAAATTTTCGTTGGTATATTAACTATTGTCTTCATGACATTCGTTATCACTATTTATCCAAACCCCGGTTGGTTTATATGGTCCATCCCCTTTTTAGCTTATAGCTTTATTAAAAATAATCATCACACTAAAGAGAAACTGATAACATATTTCTTTATGTCATTCTTCTATTTAGTCTTTTTCTTATTCTTTTACTCTCATCCTCTTCACCCAACATCTAACTTCATCTTTTTATCTGAACAAATTGATATCTTGATTAAGAATAAAATTTTTAAAAACTTAAGTTTAACTATGCTTATTAGCTCTTCTCTATACGGTATTTACTTTGTCTTTCATTTTGCCATTAGTAATTCGATCCTCTACAAAAGAAAATTTAACGCTTTCGTCATTGGAATAGCCGGTGACAGTGGCGCAGGTAAATCAACACTGCTAGAATCTTTAAGCCGTTTATTAGGTAATAATATGGTGACGCAACTCGAGGGCGATGCTGAACATAAATGGGCACGAGGCGACAAAAAATGGGATGAACTAACCCATCTTAATCCTTCAGCGAATGATCTTCATCATCAAATGAGTCATATCATTAGGCTTAAACAGGGTTTAAGCACTAAGCGAAGAGATTATAATCATCAGACAGGAACATTTGAATACGACAAAGAGATTGAACCAAATGACTTTGTTGTCATTGCAGGTCTACATCCTTACTTTCTAAAAGGTTCTCGAAAACATTTCGACTTAAAAATCTTTATAGAAACTGAAGAAGAGCTTCGACTTCATTGGAAAATGGAGCGTGATACATACTCTCGAGGTAAAAGTGAAGCTCAAGTCAAGGAAGAATTAGTTTCTAGAAATGAAGATTCTTTAAAATATATTCTTCCACAAAAAGAATTTGCAGATCTCATTATTAAGTATGGAACAGTTGAAGGAAATGCAAAAAAACTCACGATTGTCTATGAGATAGATGCTGACATCTATCTGGATGAATTAATTGCTGAATTTAAGAAAATGGGTATTAAAATTACAGATCACTCATATTCCCAAGATCTAACCAAGCAGGTTCTTTCGGTTGAATCGTTTGAAGATATTAATTTTAAAGATTTCCAAATTAGATTCCAAGACATCATAGATCTTTGCGCCATATCTGATCCGACATGGCAAAAAGGTATCTATGGTCTAAATCAAGTTATTCTTTTTCATTGTATTAATGAAAAATACATCACCCATGAGTATCCAAATGATTAAAGGGGTTTTAATTGATCTTGATAATACACTCTACTCCTATGAGGAGTGCCATCAAGCAGGATTACGATCAAGCTTGAAGCAATTACATAAAGCCCATCCAGAAGTTGATAGTGAACTATTTTTCGAGGAATACAAGCTCATTCAATCAGACTTAAAAATAAAACTAGAAAAGACAGCTGCAAGCCATCATAGACTTATTTACTTTCAATCTATTTTAGAAAAACTAAATATTTGGAACTCTAAGCTATGTTTAGATCTCTATCACTCCTATTGGAATAATTTTCTAGCAAAAATGGCGCTCTTTGATAATGCATTGTTATTTCTAAAAGAATTAAAATCAAAACAGATACCAATCGTGATTGTCACAGACTTGGTAGCTCAAATACAATTTGAAAAAATCCTAAAACTAGATATTGATCAATATATAGACTTTATTGTTACCAGCGAGGAAGTCGGCATTGAAAAGCCTAATCAAGTAATTTTCAAATCCGCGTTAAAAAAAATTCAGTGTAAAGCAAACGAAGTAGTTATGATTGGCGATAGTTTCGACAAAGATATAATTGGAGCTATCGAACTGGGAATACAAGCATTTTGGTATGATCCAGATAAAAAATGGCTTGGTGGAAGAGAGCTTCCTCAATATACTAAAATCTCAAGTTTTAAGGAGCTAGATGCAATTATTAAGTGATATAGTTTACCTTTGTAAACTTGTTGGAAGTCAGTTTGAAATGAGCCAAGCTGGTGGTGGTAATATATCGATTAAGCATGAAGATAAGATCTTTATCAAGGCTTCAGGCTTAACTCTTTCTGAAGTTGAAGAAAACTACGGTATATCAGTTGTGTCGACAGAAATGGGAAAAACCTTTTGCTCAAAACTCAACCAAATTGATGAGTCGACATATGGCCAGGAGCTTGAAGCATTGGCACCACCAGAATACCTTAGACCATCAATGGAAACACCTCTGCATCTTCTTTTGAAAAAGAAATACGTCATTCATTGTCACCCAATCGCAGCACTAGCTTTATGTTCATCAAGTACAGGACAGAGCGAAATTAAAAAAAACTTAGCAGATGCAACCTGGGTCCCCTATTTCTCACCAGGATTAAAATTAGCTCGTTATTTTTCAAAATCAATTGATTTAGATAAGCATATCTATTTCATGCAAAATCATGGACTCATCATCGCCCATGATTCAAAAGAGGAAGCTCTTACTTTGCTAAAAGAAACAGTTGAAAAATGTATAAAACTTTGTGGAGTAGATGAAAATGACGACACATTCAACATCCAGTTTTTTATTAATAATCAACTTTCAATTAGTACGAGCTTATTAAGATCAAACGATCAAACAATTAAGGATAATGATCTTAGACACTTCAAACCTATATGTCCTGATGATGTTGTCTATTTGGGCAAAAATCTTCTTCATATTGAAAAAGATTATAAAAAAGAACTCAAAGAATATCTTGATTTAAACGGTAGACTTCCAAAAGTTTTTCGATTCAAAAACGATACTTTTATTATTGCAGCTAGTATAAAAAAATGTCGACTCATTGAAGAGCAATTTCGAGCTAATATTTTAGCTAGAGCTTATAAAAACTGTGATTCCTCTTTAGATGAGACTGAAATAAGTTTTCTCATTGATTGGGAGGCAGAAAAATACAGGGCAAAAGGAAAGTAATGCAAATTATTATTCCAATGTCCGGTCTAGGACAACGCTTTATCGATGCAGGCTATCAGGATCCTAAACCACTAATATGTATTGATAACAAGCCAATCATTGAACATGTCGTTAATCTTTTTCCAAATGAGTCTAACTTTATTTTTATTTGCAATAAAGATCATCTAGAAAAGACTAATATGCGTGCAATTCTTAACAAAATTGCTCCAAAGGGAAAAATCATTGAATTAGAGCGCCATAAATATGGCCCAGTCTATGCCGTTTCAAAAGCTTTTGATTCAATAAATGATGATGAAGAAGTTATTGTTAATTACTGCGACTTCTCTACCTATTGGGATTATAGCGATTTTTTAAAGCATACAAGAAATCGTTGCGCAGATGGCGCTATACCTGCTTACAAGGGGTTTCACCCCCATATGCTCGGCTCGACTAACTACGCCTTCATAAAGCAGCAGAATCAATGGCTTGAACAAATTAAAGAAAAAGAACCTTTTACGAACGATAGAATGGCTGAATATGCCTCAAATGGTACGTATTATTTTAAAAGTGGTGCAATTTTAAAGAAATATTTTCAACAAGCTTTAGATAATGATCTTAATGTTAACGGTGAGTATTACGTATCTTTAGTTTATAACGAATTAGTCAAAGACGGACTTAAAGTATCTGTATTCGAAATTCAGCATATGCTTCAATGGGGAACACCACTGGATTTAGAGGAATATCGTTATTGGTCTAATCTTTTTACTTCATTAAGTTCTCTAGGTTTAACAATAAATCATCACAAATTTAATATAGTTGTTCCGATGGCAGGTGCAGGAAAACGTTTTTCAGATGAAGGATATCTTAATCCCAAACCCATGATCCCAGTTTCTGGCAGTGCTATGATCAAGCAAGTACTAAAAACACTAGGAAGTGCCGAGCAATATTATTTTGTCTGTCAAAAATCTTTGGCAAAAAATGATGACTTTCAAACATGCGTTTCTAAAAATAGTAATTCAAAAATTATAAAAGTTGATCAATTAACACAAGGCCAAGCCTGCTCTGCTAACCTAGCAGTGGAGGAAATCAAAAATAAGAATCCAATTCTAATAACAACATGTGATAGTGCTATCATTTTTGAAAGTCGTAAGCTCAAAGAAGTTTGTAAAGATGACCCAGACCTGGTCGTTTTTACATTTAAGAACTACCCAGGTGCAAATAAAAATCCTCAAATGTATGGCTGGGTACAATCGATAAATTCAAAGATTATTAATACATCGATCAAAAAGCCACTATCACCCACACCACAAAATGATGAGGGTATTGTTGGTACCTTTTACTTTAAAGACAAAGATATCTATCAAAAATGTCTTAAATATTTAGAAACAAATAAAATGTTAATTAATAACGAATTTTATATTGATTCAATGATTGAAGCAGCCCTTCAGTTGGGATTAGTGGCCAAGAGCATTATTGTCGATCAATTTTTATGTTTTGGAACTCCAAATGATTTAAAAACATTTAATTATTGGCAGTCATTCTTCCATAAGTGTTCGTGGCACCCCTACACTATCGACAACGATAAGATGGTTGATCAAGATCAAAAACAATCCTTAATTGATGAGTGTTTATTCTTTAAGCAGGAGAATCAATAATTTGAAGTTAACAATTGTCATTCCCTGTTATAACGAAGAAAAAAATATACCATTATTGCTGGATAAAATTTCAGATATAAATAATGAATCAATTCACTTTATATTTGTTAATAATGGATCTAACGATCAATCAAAATTTTTACTAGAAAAGGCAAAGCCTCTTTACACAAATATTTCGATTTTACATATTGAAAATAATATCGGTTATGGTCATGGCATTCTAAGTGGTTTAAAGGCAGCCGCAAGCGAATTCATTGGATGGACTCATGCTGACCTTCAAACGGATTTGAATGATGTTGTAAAGGCTTATCAGCAGCTTGAGACTGCTGACTTTTCTGCTAATACCTTTATCAAAGGAAGGCGCTATGGACGACCATTCATTGATGCTTTTTTTACTTGGGGAATGAGTCTTTTTGAAACACTTTATTTAAAAACAAATTTATTTGACATAAACGCTCAACCAACTGTCTTTCATCGATCATTTTTCAATAACTGGATCAATCCTCCAGAAGATTTCGCGCTCGACTTATATGCTTACTATAAAGCAAAGAAAGAAAAATTAACTATTATTCGATTTCCAGTACTATTTGGACCAAGGCTTTTTGGACAATCCAACTGGAACACTGGATTTAAAGCAAGAATTAAATTTATTAAAAGAACAATTCAATTTAGTACAAGTTTAAAAAAGAGACTTTTATGAAATTCATCGCTCATCGAATAAATCAAAGCCATCATCTCGAAAAAGTTGATCATAAACTTGGCGTTGAAGTCGATGTCCGAGTTTGGCAAGATGAACTTATTTTGGCCCATGATCCTTTTCAATTTGGAGAGAAGCTTGAAACATTTTTAAAAAATTATCATCACTCTACTTTAATTTTTAATATTAAGTGTGAGCAAATAGAGCCAAAGGTCATAGAACTAGCGAAAAAATATTCTATAAATGATTATTTTTTCTTAGACAGCTCTATTCCAATGATTAACAAGCTAACTAAAGCAAATATTGATCAGTTCGCCATAAGACTTTCTGAACTTGAGCCAATTGAACAATTACATTCTTTTTCAGGCAAAGCCCAATGGGTTTGGGTTGATTGCTTTACAAGATTTATTTTGACGAGAGAGATGGAACAAGAAATTCATAAAATGGGTTTTAAGGTATGTCTGGTCTGTCCTTCTCTTCAAGGTAGAAGTCATGAAATTGAGCAATATATTTCAATGATCAAATCACAAAAGATTAAAGTTGACGCTGTTTGCTCTAAAATAGAATTCTATGATCAATGGATGAAAGATTAAATTTCACTAAACCAATGATCGATCTGAAGAATAAATTGCTTAATTTCATCACGGACTTCTCGATAAATATTTAAAATATCTTCTTCGTTAGTCATCTCCATTGTAAGCCTTGGAGGATCTCTAAAGCCTTGATGTATAACTCTTACACCTGGCAATACCGGACATTTTTCATCGGCATCCGTGCAAACCGTGACAACTAATTCTAGTGGAATATCAGAAACTTCATCGAGTGTTTTAGAATAGTTATTTGATATATCTACCCCAACTTCTTTCATGACCTGAATTGCTTTTGGGTTTAAGCCGTGCTTGGTGGTTCCTGCTGAGAAGAAATTAAATTCTGGCGATAGAGCTTTCCCCCAACCTTCCGCCATTTGAGAGCGACATGAGTTTCCCGTGCAAAGGAATAGAATATTTTTCAAGATGAAGCTCCCCAAGACTAGATTGGTCAATTTAAATTTAATACTTATATCATTTAACAAGGTGTTAATATATTTTAAAATATATTTTTTGAGGTTTAAATGAAGTTTTTCATTTTAATATTAAGTCACGTTTTTTTACAATCTTGTGGTTCTGGAAGTATTGGCAATCAACTTGATCAAAATAAATTGAATGATGTTTTTTCTACATCAAACGCCCCTGAAGGAATGGTTACTCTTTATATATACAGAGAAGCTAGGGCGGCAACAGCTTACGGAGTCATGAGAGTACTTATTGATGGAGTCAAAGTCCATGAAATCGGAAATGGATCTTTTACTAAAATCTATATCAAACCAGGAAAGCATCAATTTTATCTCAAATTCTATGAAGACGACTCCATGGCACAAACAATTGATTCAAAAAGCCCAATGACAGCTGATAAAACATGGTTATTAGCGACAGACTACTTTGGAAAAAATAAGAGGTTGCTTCCAATGCCTATGGAATCTATCAAAGCTATACTAACTGATCAGTATTATCAGGAGCCATTACAAGAGTCAGTTCAAACAATTAGTGTCACGAATGAGGATAGAGACTTGTGGCGAGACTTTGTTAGTAAAAACTCAGTGACAGCAATGGATAATTTTTTATATTTATATCCCTATAGCCCATTTGCAAAAGATGCAAAAAAAAGAAAAGAAGATTTAATAAAGAAAGAATCAAAAGATTATAGTACTGCAAAGAAAAGTCAGGGCCCAAAGAAAATCCTATCTTATCTAAGTGAATACCCTCAAGCACATAATAAAAAAGATGCACTCAAAGAAGCTATTCGTCGCTCTTCTTCAGCGAATCAAATGAGTGAAATTTTTAAGATGTTTCCAGAATCCAGTGCCCTTATGCCAGCAAAATATCAATTAGAGTTTGAACTTATGGCCATTGGCCCTTCTTCAATGAAGATTGAGAATATTTATGAGTTATTAAAAAAAGAAGGTCTACCTCCAGGAATCGTATCAGCTAAAATATTGGCTAATGCCGGTTTATACAAGGACTTCACCTCAAATGAAGTTCGTTATCTACAACAAAAAGGTATTCCATCACAAGTCATTGAATCGATGATTCTCTCAACAACGAAAGCACAAGATGAGATCAAAAATGCACAAAAAGATGATGCCATGATGAAGCAAATTAAAGAGCTTATTGAAAATTCTAACCAAAAAGTTAGCGCTCAAGATATTAAAAACGACGGCGGAAATTCAACAATTGAGTGTATTAAACAAAAAACAGCTTTAGAAGCCTGTGCTCGTACGACCAGCGGTTTTATTAAAATGGCCTGTGATGCAGCGGCAAGATCAAGCTTTGAGTGCTCTACCAATTAGTCATGAATTGTAATTCTTACTCAGTCTAAGTACGCCAGATACTCGTTTAGAGGGAATAATGGTATTTGCTTGTTATTATGCAAGTAAATGTACGTTTTTTAGATAATTTACGCTTAGAAGCTAGTTTTGACGATTTTACGGTCATCACGGATCAACCTATACGCTATAAGGGTGATGGAACTGCGCCTGGTCCCTTTGACTACTTTCTAGCCTCTTCAGCCCTTTGTGCTGCTTACTTCGTTAAAGTTTACTGTGTCGCTAGAAATATCCCGACAGAAGACATTCGCGTAAGCCAAAACAATATTATTGATCCTGAAGATAGATATAATCAAATATTTAATATTCAAATTGAATTACCTGCCAGTATCAACGACAAAGATAAAGAAGGCATTTTAAAGGCCATGGATCGTTGTACCGTAAAAAAGGTTATCCAAACAGGACCCCAGTTTAAAATTGAAGCTAAAGATGTTTTAGGGGTTGATGCTGGATTGATGTATGAGCATTCTGGAAATATTGATCAAAAAACTATGATTATTGGTAAGGATTGTTCGCTTGAAGAAACAATTCTTAATATGACCAAGCTTATTGAAGATCTTGGAATTAAAATAGAAATTGCTTCATGGAGAAATATTGTTCCCCATGTTTGGTCAGTCCATATTAGAGATGCTGATTCACCAATGTGCTACACAAATGGCAAAGGATCTACTAAAGACGCAGCACTTTGCTCGGCTTTGGGCGAATATCTAGAAAGAATCAGTAATAACTATTTTTATAATGATTTCTATCTGGGTGAAGACATTTCAAATGCTGAATTCGTACACTATCCAAGTGAAAAATGGTTTAAGCCAGGACCAAAAGACAGCATCCCGTCAGAGTTAATGGATGACTATATGAAATCCATCTATGACCCTGAAGGGGAACTTAAAGCGAGTCATTTGATAGATACCAACTCCGGAAATACACAGCGAGGTATCTGTTCACTCCCCTATGTTCGCCAGTCTGATCAAAAAACGGTTTATATCCCAGTCAACTTAATTGGCAATTTGTTTGTAAGTAACGGTATGAGTGCAGGAAATACTCAATCTGAAGCAAGAGTTCAGGCATTATCTGAAATATTCGAAAGGGCCGTCAAAAATCAAATCATTGTTGAAGAAATCGCTCTGCCAGATGTACCAAAATCTGTTCTAAAAAAATATCCTAAGATAATGGAAGGCATAGAATCTTTAGAACAAAGAGGCTTTCCCATTTTAGTTAAAGATGCATCACTCGGGGGACGCTTCCCTGTCATGTGTGTAACTCTTATGAACCCAAAAAATGGTGGTGTATTCGCTTCATTTGGGGCGCATCCAAACTTTGAAGTTGCATTAGAGAGAAGTTTAACAGAGCTTTTACAAGGTAGAAGCTTTGAAGGTCTAAATGATTTAATACCTCCAACATTTAATCAAAACGCTATCTGTGAACCTAATAATATCGTCGATCACTTTATTGACTCGACTGGTGTAATATCTTGGAAGTTTTTTAGTGCAAAATCAGAATATGAATTTAGTGAGTGGAATTTCACAGGAACAACTAGCGAAGAGTTTAAATACCTTATGGGTATATTAAAAGAGTTGGAAAAAGAAGTTTATATTGCCGACTACGAGGAACTAGGTTCTAAAGCTTGTCGCATTCTAGTTCCAGATTATTCAGAGATTTATCCAGTAGAAGAATTAGTCTGGGATAATCACAACAGAGCATTAGAATTTCGTGAAGATATTCTAAACATTCACACTCTAGATCAAAGAAGACTTAAAAGGCTTTTAGTAAATCTAGAAGAGAGTCAGATTGATGACTATACCTTCATTTCAGAACTTATAGGTATCGCTTTTGATGAGAACTCAGTTTGGGGAAAACTCAATATTGCGGAGTTAAAAGGTCTGACATCACTTGCCGTGAAAGATTACGAAACAGCTAAAGAACAAATAGATATGTTAATGGCCTTCAATGACAATTCGAGTGATCGTAAATTATTCTTTCAGGCACTAAGTGCTGTATTAGAGATCACAATTGAAAGACTCGATATAAATGACTATAGAGATAGTCTGATCATGATGTTTGGTGAGAACTTGTTTGAGATAGTAACAAAGAGTCTTTCAGGTGAAGTAAATTTTTATGGTTTAACACCAACCAATATGAATCTAGAAAACCAAGAAAAGCATCAAAAGCTAATTGCAAGTTATTTAAAGTTACAAAAAGCTAGAAAATCATTTTTAGAAAAAAGCGTAAATCAATAATGAAGCATCAAATCAATAAGAAGAGAGTCTTTTTCAAGTTTCTACTCCTCATCTTATCGATAACAATTTGGTATATAATCTATCAAGGAATCACAATACCAAAATAGAAGGCTGAGTGTTATCAAACAGCTCCTCAAGGCGAAAAACCAAGAGATCACTTGTGGTGACTTTGAATATTGCGTTCAAAAAGCTACCTTCTCTCACCATATTAAAATCCTTATTGAGTCGCATATACTATGTGAGCGTGTTGAAGGGGTAAGAAAATATCTGTCAATTAATCCTGAAATAAAAAAAATGTACCCAACAATACTAGATACAATTAAAAAATCTTAATTTAATATTACCTATCGCTAAAGTGTTAGATCAATAGGTTCAGGAAATACTAATGGACTTTGATAGAAAAAATTTTTGGGATAAAAAGATACTTGGATGGGAATCTGATCGATACAAAGAGTCTAAAACTATAAACAACTCATCTCTTCAATACAGACTAAATATCATTCAACATATTTTAAAAAAATTACCTAAGAATTCAAGAGTTCTTGAGATTGGGTGCGGCAGTGCTCTGTCTCTAGATCTAATAAAAGAATCAAGAGATATTCACTACACAGGAATAGATATTTCAGAAAGAGCTATTGAAAATGCAAAAAGTAAGTATTCAGAAATAGATAATTTTAATTTTATTGCAACAGATATTTCTAATTTCACACCAAACCAAGAGTATGATTTCTGCTTTTCTTTGGGCTTACTTGACTGGATATCACTAAGTGAGATTAAACAAATTAAAGAAAAAATTCAAACTAAATATTATCTTCATAGCTATTCTGAAAAAAGACAATCTATTGAACAGTTTATTCATCAAATCTATGTTTTTATTGCCTATGCGTATAAAACAAAAAATTATAAACCAGCCTATTACTCACAAGATGCAATTGGCAAAATATTTCATCGGCCATCATTTTATAGAAACAAAAAATTAAGTTTTGGAACTTTAGTTTATAATCTACCAACAGAACTAAAAGAAGATATCCTTCTTTAAAAACTCATCATCTATTCCATAAACATCAATACGATTGAACTTCCCTACGTCCGTTCTTTCGACCTCAAGCTCTACAAAAATATCGACATCAGATAATGAACTAACGTTTTCGATTGAGAAGCATTTCTTAGACTGCGTAAGCCAAAAACCAGGGTGACTAAAACTTACATTTAACAACTTATCATTAAGAAGAACATTTACATCTTTGTAAATTTTAATAGGTTGAAAACCGTCATAATCAATACAAACGTTTTGATTTCTTGAGGATATTCGGTAATGTAAGTTGATTTTTTTTGCCTGGTGATAGTTCTCAACAAATTCGTAAGGCATGAACTCATTAATTCCGTTAGTAATGTTAATCAAATCTTCGTTCTGGGTTAACAAGGTTCCTTTTATAAAAGTAGCTTTTTGAAAAGCTTCCATCGCCATTAAATCTACACTGTGATTTTTCTCATTATAAAAAACAAAAGTATCAACTCTAATATTTTGTGGTTTAGTAGAAGTTAAACCAATTGCTCCAAAGTATGATGTTAAATCCCAGTTATGCTCATGAAGTCTTATCCTATTCACTATTCTTCCATGAAAAGGGCCATAATCTCTACGCATCAACTCTTCATTAAATGGAATATTCGACATTATCTTTTGTTTCTCAAAAAGATTCAATTCATAGACATTTTCAACACCATGATAACTTAACCCCGTTTTTTTCATGGTCAAAAGAAAAAGTACATTAAAGGTCAGATTATAAAGAACTGTAATACTAACAAATGAAACCAAAAATAAATTCATATAAATCTTTATTTTTGGTTTTGATAAAAATACATAAAATGGAACTATCATGAGGATAAATTGTATTGGGTATAACATTTGTCCATAACGATATGGAATAACATCTTTACCATCAAACAAAGTCACAATTGAAAAAACGAGGAGAAACCAACTTACAGAAAAGATCAGTAACTTTCTATTATTACCTTCTGCCTTAATAACAACAAAAGAAAGTGGTATGATGGAGAAACAAATAAGTATATTCCCAAAAATACTTAAGCTAGTCCGAAATATATAAAATACATTTAACCATTCAACCGATAGAATTGTATAAAATTTGGATGTGATAATACTAAATAAATCATAATCAGGAATACCACTTACATTATGTGTAAAATGATAACTTAACTGAGTTAACCTTTTCCAAATCCAAGAGAAGGACAGTTGGTCATTTCCATACGTATCACTTACCTGCTTTACAAAGGCTTGTGAGTTATTTTGGAAAAAATGCCAAAACAGAAGAAGTAAAATCACTGGCAAAAAACAAAAAGCATTTTTCTTCCAATTAACATTATTTCCATTAAAAAATAGCGCAATCATTACGACAGAAATTCCAACGATAGCAGAAAAGTGGACCTGAATTGCAAAAAACAACAATAACGACAAAATGAAGTAATCTCGATTCTGTAGTTTTTTCATTAATGATTTAAAGTAAACAGCTAAGGCGACAGCTGAAAAGCTCATTATAAGAGATGGATTCCAAAGGTTTCTAGTTGTAACAAACACTAATGGATTCGTTACAAAAATCAACCACCATAAAGTTGTTATTTTTATTCCATAGACATCCTTTGCCTTTAACCAAAGATAAAAATAACAAGAAAATGCAATTGATGTTTTTGCAACTAATAAAAAAGCCAATGACTTAAAAGGAAGAAAGACAGATAAAAGTAAACTATAAAAGATGCCGGGCAATCTCTTTACTCCATATCCAATCTCTGGGCCAAGCCAATCACTAAAACTTAGATTATGAATGAGTAAGCCTCGATAAACATCTCTCGACATATGAGAATTAAACCAAGTAATTGTTGGATAAGAAAGGAAGGTCAAAAAGATTAAGCCAAAGAGAAAATACAGGTATTTGCCTGAAATAGATTTATTCATCTAGAAACCTTTTGAGATGAACATTAAAAAACGCATCATCTCGTAGTAATTCATAATCTCTCTGTCTTTGCCAAATCAATGAATCTCTTTTTTTTAAAGTTTCATCAATAAAACCCGGGTGAAAGAGTAAACTTGTGGAAGAACTCAGATCTTGACAGGTATGAATGAGGTAATTTTCAAGCTCATTCTTATCCATCTCATTGTCCATGAGATGAATCTTTTTTTCACTAAAAGAATTTTTAGCTAAGTATTTTTTCTTTATTTTTTCTTTTAGACCATCTTGTGTAGAAAATACATTTGCACTTGTTGAACGAATTGGAAGGTCATACTTCAACAGTAGTTCATAAAAAAATGGCATTAATTGTAAATGTTGATGATAATCAAGATAATCGGGAGATCGATCAACTTTTTTTATAAAAGAATTGATCTGTTTTTCTATCAAAGATTCGAAAGAAGTCTTTAATTCATTCAATTTTTTCTTACAAAATAGGTTATATAAGAACAGTCGATTAAAAGTATATAGCCCATCACAGCCTGTTAACGTAGTATGAAGACCCAACTTTGGCTTATCTTTTAAGTCTTTAAGAAAATCTATTTCTTCATCATTTTCAAATATCGTCATAATGCTTACATGACTAAGACGTTTAAGCTGTATTAATTTGAGAATACCTTTTGATACACTTGGAGAAAGACCAAAATCGTCCGCATAGATGGCCATTAATTGATATCCATAATTATTTTCGCTATTTGCTTTGCTCCCCTCAGTGAGGAATCGTGATGACGTCTAAGTTTAGATTTATATTCATCTAATTTCGATAGAAATATTTTATAATTAAGATCAAAATTATCTAAACTGCTATAACATCCAAATTTATTCTGAGTATATATTTTTGCATTTAATAACTGCTCGGCATGTTTATCTATAGGCAATAAAAACATTGGGACACAATATGAAATTGACTCAGAGATCATACTGAATCCTGAATTTGAAATCATAAAGTCATATTTTGAAAAATCGATTTGATATTCTGTTTCACCTTTTGCTGATGGAACAAAAAAGTCACAATCTATTTTAAGAGAGCGCACTTTGTTAACAATATCGTTTTGGTCAAAATCTATTGCACCAGTTAATACGAGGGCAATTTTACTCTTTTTATCTTGTGAAATGAGATTATCACTTGTAGTTAATGACCTTGAGATATGAGAGGTGAAATACTGATTATTTTTTCTTGAGACTTTTTCAAATGATAGTTTTGGAATAATAACAATATCTGGAATCCATCTATTTAGTAAACAATCCATTTTTTCAACGAGTAAATGGGTTTCTACACTTAATTTTTCTTCTTTAGACAAAAGGTTCAAATGGTCAATTATATAAGCAGAATTATTTATAGAGATGAGCGTGAATTTTTTAAATAAACGTATAAGAAAAATGACATAGTCTGAATCGCTTACTACAATGTCATATTGCATAGAAATGAGTTGGCTTTGAATTTTGAAATTGAGAAAGATATTCTTTAAATTTTGAAAAATCGTCTTAAAGAGATTGAATCCTCCATTACCATAGCTTAAACGTGACTGATGATAAAGGTTCCCTCTTGTCCAGTTTTTGAAATATTGTTTTGAAGCTCCTGACGTAAGAATATCTACGCTAAAATGCTTTTCTTGCAGCTCACTTATAATCGCATCACAACGAGTTGAATTTCCAAGTCCCAAACCATTGATAATAAAAAGAGACTTTTTATTCACTGCTTACTCACACATACTAACGAGTTGAAAAATCCAATACGTTTTTCAAATTCAATTCTAAAACTTAATCGCTCTAACTCTTTGCGATATTCTTTTTTATGAAAAAGAGTAATTTCAAATCCATTTTTCTTATGCATCCAAAAATACAGTCTTCCGAGCAAATTTTTTTTGGGAAAATAAAAATATGCTCTCCCCTTTGAAGCAAGTAGTTCGTATATTTTTTGCAACGAATCTGCTGGTGATTCAAAGAACTCAACGACCCCTAAGCATAAGATGATGTCGTACCTGTCGCTTGATTTAAAATCATTGAAATCAACACATATCTTCTTTATACTTTTCGATTTTATCTGACTAAGCATTTTTGAAGAGACATCAATACACGTATATGAAGAAGGTTTTTTAATAATAATTTGATCTGAGTAAAACCCAACTCCAGCACCGATTTCTAAAATATTTACATTATTATTAAAGTGAAAATTTTTACTAAATGTTGAGTATTCAAAATACCTCAAAATATTCCATGGAAATGACTTGCTTTGCTCTTGATAATTTGAACTCGCCTTTTCAAAATATGTCTTAATTTTTTGAACACTCATTTCCAACCTAACTATTTGTTATTAGGTAAGATATTATAATAAATATTCACTCATTACAAAGAAGCGCATGCGTTTACACGCAAACTGTAAGGATAGTTGTCGAATCTTTAAAAAATTGATGGTCATTATTTTGTGTACAAAAACCTGACTGAAATACATTAAGTTCATGAAATATATCTATCTCATTGAAAGTACGCGAATAAAATATTTAATTGTAATAATTCATTGGATTGAGCTGAACACATCTCTCCCAAGTTTGATAGATACTTCGATTAAAATAGCGCACAGGCTTCATCTTATCTAAATCGGACTTTGAAGGACAAGGTGGAGTGATCTCTTCTATCGTAGTGTTTTCATTTCTAACCTCAGCGCGTGTGTTCCAGCCCATTAAGTCGTTCATACGGCCAATGACTGAATTTCTAGCTTCATTTATTTCACGACATTTCTTAATTCTAGCTTCATCACGACGCTCACTATTTCGCGGAGTACACTTGATCATGGCATAGCTATATTCATAAGCGACTACTTTAAGCTCAACTTCCATCGCCTTAATCATGTCTGATAGTTGATTCGCCTCTTCTAAGACTTTAATACGATTCGCTTCATAGGCTTCATCAATACACTTCACTCGAATGCTTTCAGCATTAGTAAAAAGATTTTCGAGAAAGCTAGGCCGAGCACCACAGTGAGCAACGTTGACTGTGTCACTGCCCAAAATTGAGAAAGAACTGAGCGACAATAGAAATGCTAAGGTTATTTTCATGAAGGAGTTTTATCATGGGACCTAATAAAGCCTATCAGGAAATATAAAGCTTGAAGAAAATAATACATTTTCAATACCTATATTGATTTTTTATTTAGCAATTTAATGTCGATATAAGTGGTGAATATAGCGATGTAATCGTGTCATAACCATTAAGTATACTGACTGTACCCTTATAATCTGATACTATCTGTATCTGTACCCAGCTTTACTATCGGTCTAGACTGAAGACGGGCTAAAGCTGGAGGTGTCCATGAAGGTTTTATTAGGATTGATATTGATGAGTTTTAATGTGATGGCGTGGGAGTTACCACATGCCAAAAATGCTCAAGACATACGCTACTTACCAGAGCGCCAAGAAGTCTTAGTTAAGACTGAACTCGGAATCTGGCGTTACGATGTTGTAGGACGTTTGATTCGCTCCCCTTCAAAGAGTACAGATTTACTATGGAATCAAAGCACTGGAAAGATGCCTGCCTCAGTAACACAAGTCGCTGGTGTTTATGTCCCTACAACCAAACAGGTTTTTGTTGTTTTACCCGATCGCTCCAAAGTACAGGTTTTGAAAGTTAAGGATTATTAATGCGAAAAGGTGCTCTTTATTGCCAAGTTTTTGAACATTTTAAAGACGATATCGTTCAGGGAAGAATATTACCTGGGGAGAAGCTTCCTTCCGTGCGTATTTGTTCTGAGAACCTAGGCGTTTCTAAAAATACTGTGCTTCAGGCTTATGCGCGACTTGAAGAGCGTGGTTATATTACGTCTCGTGAAAAACACGGTCATTTTGTAAATGCTTCATATAATGAAACACCAGTCCCCTTCATTAAGGTTAATCAGGTCAAGGTTGAACAACTTAAAGTTACAGATGTGGTGCAATGGACCCTTGATGCATTGTCAGATAAGGATATCGTCAATGTTTCTGCGGCCGTTCCAGACCCACAACTTCTGCCAACCAGTTTTATTACTCGCTCATTAAAGAAATATGCCAGTCATCTTGATGAGTATAGTGATCCACGCGGAGAAATTCTTCTTCGAGAGGCCATAGTTCGCCGCTATAGAGAAAGAGATGGACGTTGGGATGCTGATGATGTGGTTATCACTTCTGGCGCTCTAGAAGCGATTCATATTGCTCTGTCCAGTCTATGCCAGCGTGGAGATACAGTTTTAATCGAAGATCCCACCTACTATATGTATTTCAAGTTACTGCGATCCCTTGGACTAAATGCTCTAGCGGTTTCCTCACATGCCAATGATGGTATTTCCATTAGTGAAGTTGAGCGTGCGCTAAAAAAAGAAAAAATAGCGGCTATTCTAGTTCAACCTAACTTTTCAAATCCACTTGGTAGTGTGATGCCCGATGAGGCAAAAAAACGGCTTATTGAAATATCACGAAAGGCCAAAGTCCCACTGATTCAAGATGATATTAATGGTGAACTAGGCTTTGATGGTAAAAGAAAAATGAGTCTCTTAAATCACCCAGACTCTGATCATGTTATCTATGTATCATCATTTTCAAAGTCGTTTTCACCTGGTGCCCGTGTCGGCTGGATAGTCTCAAGGAAACAAGCTGAACTCTTTAAACAAGCTAAATCACGCCTTAGTGTGTGCCAAAATGTACCAGTTCAACTTGCTATGGCAGAATTTATAACTAAGGGAAGCCCTGAGCGGTATTTGAAGAAAATGAGGCGCGAGCTTTCTAAAAGGTTTTTAGATTATAAACAATTCGTTCAAACTCATTTTCCACCAGGCACAACCATGACTTGTCCACAAGGTGGTTTTATCTTTTGGGTTCAATTACCAGACAATTATGATGCTATGGCCTTAGCAAGACTTACTAGAGAAAATGGCATTCTTCTAACCGCTGGTCCAATATTCTCAGCCGCCCAAAAGTTTAAAAGTTGCTTACGCTTTAATTTTGCATTTGCCCTTTCGGGTAAGTATTTAGCTGCACTTCAAAAAATCGCTGGGTTGATAAATGAGGTGAAGGTCGAAAGATAAGACTTAGCATAGCAGCGCTTCCAGCAAAGTGTGCTGGAACCATTATTGAACCATTATTGTTATATTTTTATTCCAACATTTATTTTAATTATGACTAAATTCTTTAAAATAGATTCACTTAAAAAATTTAGGTATATATTAATTGCTCTTTTTTTAGTTCCGATGATCACAAGGTTTTTTACTTGGCAAAGTATTAATGGTTTTACCGGTTTTGATGTAAACCAGATGATGAATTATATCTATCGCCCATTTCACACACATTTTGATGAATTGATTGTTGGTTTGATGCTTTCAAACATACGAGCAGATAAAACGTTTATTATACCTAAATTGTTAAAAATGCCTGTAGCATTATTAACAATTATTTCTCTTATTGCTATTGGACTTAGATCAATAGATAAAGTTATTTTCACCTACAGTGCCCTAGGTTTATTTTTTGGTGGATTCGTCTACTACCTCATAAACTCAAATGATTATTTTACAAATTTTCTTTCAAATAAAATTTTTTATTGGAGTGCTAGAGTATCTTATGGAGTCTATATTATACATCACGTAGTTGTTTGGATGCTTGAAGATTTAGGCTGGTTTAAGCAAGTCTTCATTAATAATGAAGTACATTTATTAACAACATTTTTTCTACTTTTTGGAATTTCGAGTTTCTTAAGTAGTATAACTTATATAATCATTGAACATCCGGCACTAGAATTGAGATCAAAAATTTTAAGGGCTTGATGAAAATTTTTCATAAAGACAAGTAGAATTGTATTATGCCCGAATTACCCGATCGATAAATTAACAATCTAAATCCACATGATTTCTAAGGCTTATCAAAAGACTACTCTCCCTTACGTTTTCGGCTTTTCACTTTAGTTCACTTTAGTTTGTGATAGCTCATAAGGTCAGTACTATTGGTTATATTGGAAGTGAGGATGAATTCTACCAAATAATTTCAAATCCAAGTCGCTTACCTGTTTTATTTATGCTTAATCTTCTATCTCTCACAAACTGATCACAAGTTGAACTTGATAGAAAATTATTGACTCCTTTAAGGAATATTTCAAAAATGTTTAAACCGTCATTATAGATGTATGGCTCGAGGATAATTATGTTAAAAATCCGATAAATCTCTTGCTTGCTTATTCTTCTTCTAAATTTTCTGGAAAGAAACTCAACTGAATCTTCAATTTTTGGTGAGAATGTTTTTTCAATCCTCCAGTCTATGGGATTGAGATTAATGAAGGGAATATCTTGATTCCAGTCTTTATTAATATATGAATAATCGTTTTTATAAGATCCAGAAACTATGTTAAAATATAAATATTCATCAGGAAGTTTTTTATCACCTCTAAAGCAATTAGACTCTTCTATTGAAGGTGGATTTGATATATTTTCAATAACGGTTGCAAACTTTCGTAAATAACTATTTTTAACATCTAAACCTATTTCATCACTTCGATTCAAAAAATTATTATTTAAGAAGTAATTAAAAAAAGGTAAATAACCTCTCATTTGAACAAATAGAACAGTTTTACCAATTAGGTCTGGAGTAAGAGCCTTAGATTGCTTTGGATAAATCGGATCGCCACAAGAACATATTGTAAAGTCTTTTGGATATTCGCTTTGAGAAAAGCAAGTAGATGTATCTCTGTTCCTTAAAGTTTCCTCAACAAGAATCTGATTACTCATTTCTTCCGACTTTAGATTCTCTATAACTTCGATTTTATAAATACATATTTCAGTTGTAGACTTAAATCTATTGTTAATTGATTTTAATCTCCCCCAAAAAATTCGGCCCTTTTCTTTAAAAAATGCATCTTCTAAATCCGAAACAATATTTATAAACGAATAATCAGGACTAGGTCTACTGCATGAGCATGCAAAAGCTATATTTGTAGATATTAATATTAGTATAAAACTACAAAATAGAGATAATCGAATACAGGAAGCTGACATTTTTACCACTTTTATCTTAAACAAAAAAGTACTCTTACCTAGCTTGAAATTTTCATTATACTTACTATCGACAACTATAAACCTCTACTATAATTATTTATTCAATCTATTCACTTCATACTAAAAACCAAGTAAAATGCTCTTATGCCAGAATTACCCGAGCTGCAATCGGCGTTTTACTCAACCTCAATCAAATCAACAAACTATCAGTGATAATCAGCATCTCGAACGTTTTGTCATTTCATTTTATTTCACGATAATTCACACCATTTCACGATTTCGGTCGGATTGGTCGGATTGGTCGGATTGAGGTCGTACCAGACTTACTCAAGGTCGGATTAGTTAAAAATAAAGTCTAAATGACTCATCTTCGCCTCCCTATTCTTCATATTTCATTGAAGAAACTTAAAAGGAGATCGACTATGAACAGTTTTTTACGGATAGGCTTCTTTGTAATTACAATCTTGGCCTCCAAATTATTTACGCTCTTATGGCCAGTATTGCGTCCGCTTCTTTATCTCTACGTCACTTGGCTCTCAATAAACATAATGAGACTTATGGCGTGAGTTTCAAAACCTAAAGGAGTTTGCGTGAATCCTTCTCGCGTCTTACTCCTTTAGGTTTTGAACGTACCACACCATTTTGTTATTCATGTTACCAAGACTGCTCAGATGGCCAATGTAAGATTTGTGGAAGCGACGACCTAATGAGACACCTTAAAGACGTAGGAGTTGAATACGGCACTGATTGGGTTATCAAAAGTATCCTCGAAGAAGCACTTTCAGAAATCGATCTTGAAGAATCTTTTGAGCAAATGATTGACAACTTCTATGGCCAAGAAGTTCAAATAGGCTTCATTAAGATGAACGTTTCTACTGCTATCAAGAATCTCGATCCTATCGCTTGGAACATGGCCAAATCAGAATACCTAGATACTCATATTGAAGATGAATCTGTTATTGATATTGGTGAGGACCACTATTGGAAGCATGACCTTGAGTCCTTACTTAACGAACAATGACTTTTTTAATCACTATAAATTTTTTTCAAGTTATTTAAAACAAAAAACTAAAGCCTTTTCCCACCATTTTATGTGAGTCCAGCTAGCAATCTGCTGCTTAAGGATATTTTCTTTTGTTTGAATTTCAGTTTTTAGAGATAGAGAGTCATTCCAATCAGAAGAAAAATAGAACTTTTTTGAATCAGAGTACTGTCTAATTCCAATATAGATTTGAGGATCCCTTTGACGAAAACGAGAGTGATTACAAATTCTAATATGAAATGATTGTGCAGGATAATCCGCTATAAATGTTAACAAATTTTGCGTGCTTGCCTTCCATTCACATACAGCAACCTTAGCATATACAAAAGGCATACTATTTTTTGTCGTTAATGATCTTATTACTCGATTGTTACCATCCCCTGATAAAA
>Ga0210050_1000048_pt1 | contig 144792 bp, 156 predicted proteins | sample CryGey132114_all_FD_185463 | JGI IMG/M metagenome (GOLD analysis project Ga0210050, IMG submission 185463) | Groundwater microbial communities from aquifer - Crystal Geyser CG22_combo_CG10-13_8/21/14_all (SPAdes) (version 2) | ecosystem: Environmental > Aquatic > Deep subsurface > Groundwater ... | reverse complement strand
TACATTTGGGGCATTTTGGATTATTTTTCATCCAACAATCATACATTTGACCTAGTCAAAACACTAATTGAGATCTATCTATCAATCTAAACTATGTAAAAAACGCGCCCATTTTTGAACGGTCTCCACAGAAAGTGAATGACCCTTATTATTATGTCTCGCCTCATCGCTACTGGAAAGATATACTCAACATCCCACCGTACTTTACTATTCCAAAAAAATATTTAGATGCCAAACCTGATTATATAGATCTTGCCGATCTGAAGGAAAAAATACCAAAACAAAATTAACTCCTACGAGGCACATTTCCAGATTGAACTCATATAGTATAATTACCAAGTCATTTGATATATGGAAAAAAACTATGAGAGTCGAAAAACTCGCCGAAGATTTTATAAGAATATTTTCTCACAAAGAAAAGGCTCAAAAAGCTGATTACATAATCAAGCACGAGCCCATTCCTTCTCCTGTCTCACCGTGGAAAGTGATCATAGGAGAAAGTCTAAGAGACAGAGCTCTAACTGCTGAGATGGAGAAGGGTTTTAATCCGAGATTTCCTGGTACTTCTGACTTATATCCTTTAGCAGATGCAGGCGGGCGTTGGTTCTCCAAACCTGAAAAAAACAAGAAAGGAAACAGTCAATCTTCTATCTGGCTCAATCCTGACATCTGGCAATCTACATTAGACGAATTTGCACATTTTGCAGACTATTTTAATAAGCAGATAAGTTTTTTGGTGAACTGGGATATTTCAACCACTCACCGCGCACTTACTCAACAGGGATATATTTCTGTCACTCCAGTACTTATTGATAGTCAAGGTTTTAGTAAAAGCGACATTATATTTGGTATATCCGATGAAGGTAGGGTAAATGTAGGCTCTGTCAGTACAGGATTTAAAGATCTGGGTTACCTTAATCCACATAGAGAGAATAAGGCAGTTAGGTCGCGACTCATAGAAACGCTAAGACTTCCCTGAGAGAAATAGGAATACAGTTATCAACCTTAGCTGAAATTGTATGGGCAGAGGTAAAAATTATCCTTTTCTGATATTCTAACCCATTATCTTTCACACGGAACCTTATTTTATTGGTTATTAAAATTAGGTTCTGAGCCAAAAATATAAAAAACTTCCTTAATATTTTCTATAATATCTTTGAATAAAGAGTTCGAAATAAAACAACGTGGGGTCACATAATAAAATAACACTCTACATGCGTGTTTTTTTATTATATTATCGCATAGCTTGAGGAGATCTCCGCCGAAGCGCAGCGAGGCTGAGTTCCGACGGCGAGCGGTGAGCTGAGTGAAACGAAGCGAGGCACCCGCCTAGTGCACGCGAGCCATCCTACAGAAAATATAAATTGTGGCGAGTCGTAGATTCTCTGTGGGGTCACCAAAAAATCTCAAATCTTATTCTAGTAGAATTCCTAAAATATTTTTAATTCTAGTGTAGGGTACTTTGTATTCTTTTGATGCGTAGACACCTAGATCCTCCCCGGGGTAACCTTCTGGTTGCAGTAGATACGACGTTCCTTGTTTGGTGACAATGTATGCCGAGACACGTGTTCTAAGGTTAAATGAATAGGTAGGTGGTAATACATATATTCTATCCTCGATTTTTTTGACATCATGTGCTTGAATAACGCTATAATTCCTATTCATAATATCGTTAATCACTATCTCTTGTGGGGTCACTTTTGTATAAGATAGAAAGAAAAGTACAAAAATAGATAAATGTATTATGAATACAGGAACGGCGAGCACTTTAAGTAGCTTAGAAACCTGTTTTTTATTTATAAAAACGTAGATATACCCTACAAATACACATCCGGTCGTAATGTTATTTAGAAAAAATCCCCAAAAATCACCGTATGCCTTGCAATTAGTACTTCCATAACAAAATAAAATACTTTGGAGAAAAGATACCAGGAATGGAAATACCAAAACGTACATAATGGTAACAACAAAGTACCCCTTATAGTTATTGATCAATACCCGAAATAACTCCCAAAGCGATGTTATAACGTGTGGTTTCTGTTCCATACTATATTATTTTAATCTCAATAATTATTTTAGTTGTGTGTAGCTCATGCTTTCCTTTCTAAGCGGTATTCTACCGCATGAAAGTGTTGCACTTCGTTTGCGAACCCAATCAATAACATAATTAATATATGAAGAGAAATTCCAAAGCACTAAAACTGATGGGCGGGCTGATAATAGTAGGTGCAATAGTAAATTTTGCAAGTAATTCTGAAAATATGTTATACTTTTTCATTAGAGGTACATATGGAAAATCAAATCAATATCGGAGATCAAAATTTCCAGCAAAAGGGGCAAAACCCAATAAACCAATCACCCGTCAATCCTGTTCCAGAAAGACAAAAATTCAATTACTGGATGATTTCAACGGTGGTTGTATCTTTTATATTTCTTTGTATATTTGGCATTTATTTTTTTAGCACACGACAACAATCAAATCAAAAAATTACAAATCAATTGCCTAGTCAAACCCCAGTACCAATAACCCAGACAATTGAGTCAATTAATACGGCAATCGCTTTTGTTAAAGACGGCGACATTTATGTTGCTGATTATAATGGAGAAGCCAGCAAAATATTCGAAATAAAACAGGAAGAAAGAGCTATACCTAAAAGTCTCTACATAAAACTTTCACCCGATAAGAACTATCTTGCCTATCTTGGAACAAGCGGTGGTTTAGATTCTGCGATTAAGATAGTAGATATAACACAAAAGAAAAAAATTTCTCAAGATGTTTATGGCAGTGCCAGTATTACGGACTTTGCTTGGTCTCCAGATTCAAAAAAAATCGTAGTGGCTGTAAATTTGAATAACAATGAAAAGGATTTTACTACCTCGTTATATTTGATTGATCCGTTTAATCAAACAGGAGGAAGTCCTTTGTTCAAAGCGGAAAACATTGAAATTACTCAAGTAGATTGGCCGGATGAAAAAAATATTTACTATTCACGCGTTGCTTATGCGCCAGAGCAAAACATGGCGATTGTTCGTTATAATCTTGAAAATAAGTCTAGAAACCTAAAAATAATTAAGTCCACAAACGAGGTTTATAAAGATATTTCTTCGTTTACGATAAAATTTCTAATATCTACAGATAAAAAGGATATGTTAGCCTATGTGTCTATGAAAGAAGAACCGATGAGATCTCGTGGAACAAGTTATGACCTACAAACCTTATCGTTGCCTATTTTAGATACAAAACCTTCTTTACTTAATTATGTTCTTCCAAAAGAATCAAGATGGTATCAAAATTATATTGTTGGATTAGAGGAACCTTACGGTTCCCCAGATTCGAGCGTGGTTTTAGTAAGTATTCCACAGGAGAAACAGAGTTTATCGCTTTTGGATATGGGACCGAGTGGCTCATTTCATTCTGTAAAGTTATTGGAACAAAACGGAAAAGTAATTCTGATTGTTTGGTCAGAATTTGACGGGCAACAATCAATTTCTGCTTACGACCTTGATAAACTTATTGAAATGAGAAAGAAAGCTTATACGAGTGAGCCGTTATGGAAATTGTCTAATTCCTCTTCTTTTGATTTGTAGCTTTCTTGTTCGCCCGAAGGGCGAGAAAATCGCGCGCGCAAAAAATAGCGGAGGCGCGGTGGGTAGGGGCGCCGCGCAACATTGCGAGCGGAGCGAGGCGAGCTAACAAATTGACTTGAAATGAGTTCGAATTTGTTCAAAAACGTTCACATAACAAGAAATGATTATTTATTTTTAAGCCGCTGAATTGCCATATCAATTAAAAAAACTTGGTTAGTTCTTAATAGTGGCATTGCATCTTGTGCAAAGAAACCATGTTCGCTCACTTCTTTGGATGATCTAAATTCGCCGCCAATCAAAACACCGGTATAACACAAATCGAGTCTGGCTGATTCCCTATCTGTTCTAGTCATAAGAGAATCGTCCATGCTCACAACAAGCCCAGACTCTTCTTCTATTTCCCGTTCAAGACCTTCTTTTGGATGCTCGTTGGCCTTCAGGTATCCTCCGGGAAGAGACCAAGAGTGAGTTCGATAAATGTGTTTAAACAGTAAAATCTCTTGTCTTTCATTAAAAATAATTCCTGTTACACCAACTAAGAACTTGTCATGTAGCAATCTCATGATAGTGAGCTGAATTCCTTTGGGGAGTTTGAGGGATTTATACAACTTTGCGAGTAATGTTTTCATAAAGCATGTGGGTCGCTGATTTCTGGACCTGTATGCTTTAGTTTTTCATTTTCTAACTCAAGCTGATGAACTCTTTTTGTCAGAGAAAGTACTTCATTTAAACCTGTTTTTATTTCTTTACTTTTACCTCGTAGCTTTAGATAGGTCGAAATATTCGTCAATGATTGCATAAAATAAGATAAGATGAGTCCTACTAGAAGCGAACCAATAATCACATAAAAAAGAGGAACGTCTGAAATTGTATATTGGCCAAAATTCAAAGACACTAGTTCCAAGTTATATTTAGAAATATATGTCAATGCTGATCCAGCTATTAACAAAAAAATAATTTGTAACATATTTTATTTTCTAATTATCCTAGCTATAAAGATGACAACCATTGCACCAACGACAGCCACAATAATGCTATAAAAATTAAAACCCGTTACTCCTGACATTCCAAAAAATGGCATCAGAAATCCTGCCACAACAGATCCGACAATACCCATTATGATATTTCCAATTGCTCCCTGATTTGCATCTGTATTCATAAACATCGATGAAATCCATCCTACAATCGCACCAAATAAGATCCAAATTAGTATGCTCATATTGCCTTCCTTCTTTTTTAAATAATTATTTAGTTACATTTACGTTGATATCATCTGGAATCACAACTTCGGTCGGGATATTTACTTGCGGTGCTCCGATCCTCACATTTCTCAAAGCTGGTAAACCATATACAAAAAACAAAAAACCAATTACGATGATTCCAACAAATCCAATAACCATCCCCATGTTTCCATTTGATTCATTCTGAGCTGGTGGTGTATTTACTATGGTTGTCATATTATTTCCTTTTTTTACTTGTGCCCTTTAGGGTAATAATTAATCTGCTTGCTGTTCCCCAGAAGATATTCTTACCAATTTTACAATTCCCCACGCAAGGATTGCATAAACAATCAGCGCAACGATAGTTGCTGGTTCAAGTACAGATGTAATCTCAACTCCCTGAGCAAATCCTCTTCGAAATATTCCCTCAAACGGCATCATAAATATTCCAGTTAAACTATAAATTATTCTAACAAATCCACTTGCCATACTAGCTCCCATCAACTTTAGGATCAAACGGAAAGCCAAAAGGATTTCCAGTACTCCAAAGGCAAAATAGATGATGTACTCAGTCCGCTGAGATTTTGATGCCTCAATTTTGGTTTCTTCTATTAAGTCTGTCATATTTACTCCTCATTTTTATTGACCTTAATATTTTTAGAAATCTGACTTTCACCGCCTTTTTTCAATACTATTTTTTCTGGTAAGTATTCAATCAGTGCCTTCTCAACCAATTGAGTTAAAGTCATCCCTTCTACAATTGCTGTTGCTTTGGAATGCCTGATTACTGAAGGTTTAAGAAACAAGGTTAAACGTTGTTTTGTAGTATTTGTAGAAGTTGTCATACTACTAATAGTATAACTAATTGTAGTAGTTGTCAAATTCTAGTGATCTTTGAAAACTTCTAAAAAATAAATATTATCTGTTCTATTATCGTATTTTTTTTCTGAAGTTTTTTTAAACCCAAAAGACTCGTAAAGCTTTTTAACATGCTCATTCCAGTCTGCTAAATTAGTTTGAACTGAAAATCTAAGATGACCATCTAATTTAAGAAAACCAATGATTCTATTCTTATCCAACCATATTTTTACTAAAAACTTTCCAATTCCTTTCCTTTGATATTCTTTTGCAACAGCAAAATCACTTAAATAAATTGAGTTGTATGGATATTGATCATTATTTTCTGATTTTCTTTCGTAACCCATGATAACTCCCACAAAGTTTTCTTCGTCGAGTAATAGAAAACTATGATCCCATTTTTTATATAAAACTCTGTCCCCACTTTTTGCTTGTAATAATTGTTCTTTTGTGTGAGGGTCTACTCTAGGAATTTGATCGAGTGATTTGCAAATATCATTTCCATATTTTTCAACCAAATCAGGGGTAAGTGTGAATATCTCATATCCTCTGATAATAAAATCTTTTTTAGTCATTTTGTTTATTATACAATTGACTATTACAAAGAGAAACATAAAAACAATAGTAATTCGGGCAACCAAAAAACTAACCAGAGCAAACATGATATGATTCTCATATGCCATATTATGTATACGCATGGGTCGGGGCAGCTGCTTCCGGACTCATTGTTATAACTGCAAAACTCACAAGTAAACATTCTATAGCAAACCCATGGTTGTTTAACTTTCTTATGGTTGCTGTAACACTTGTGTTTACAATTCCTCCGGCAATCATCAATAATGCTGGTTTACCAAATAATTGGACACCAGTTATTCTTGCAGCTATTTTTTCAACCTTGTTTAATATCTTTTGGCTATTTTCTATGTACGCTCTTGATGTTTCTACACTAACACCATTGTTTAGTTTTCGCGCTGTGTTTGCCGTTATTATCGGTAATCTTTTTCTTCATGAAACACTGTCTTTTCATCAACTTTGGTATGTGGGTATTATCTTCATTGCAGGTATCTTTGCATCAATGGATGAAAAGTTTAGTATTAGATCATTTTTTCAACGTTCAATTGCCATAGGATTGGCAACAATGCTGTTTCTTGCCCTAAACAATGCTTTCATTAAAGTTTCACTTCAATCAAACAGTTTATGGACAAATAATATCTGGATCAATATTATTAATATATTTCTTCTTATTCCAACAATTCATCTCTTTCGTAAAGATCTAAAAACCTTAAATCTTAGTCATGTACTTCCGATTGGAGCAATGGGACTCTTTTCTACTATTACTGAGTTTTCTGCAAATGTTGCTTATGGAGTAAATTTAGGAGTTACAGCGATCATCATGAATACACCATTTTCAATGATTTTAGCCTTTCTTTTTTCAATATTTGCTCCAAAATTACTTGAAAAACATAGTTATAAAATCTATCTTATTCGATTTAGTGCCGCATTTGTAATGATTTTTGGAGCAATACAATTGTCTAGATAAAAATGCTATCAATTTGCTTAAATTATTAAGTAGTGAGGAAAAAAAATGAAAGTACAAGTACTTGGCTCTGGCTGTCCAACCTGTAAAAAGCTGTTTGATATTACTCAGCAAACTATTGATGAAATGGATCAAGATATTGAGCTTGAGTACTTGACCGGAATTGAAGGAACTAGTCGCATCATTGAACTTGGTGCAATGAGTAGTCCAGTTTTGGCAGTTAATAATAAAATTGTCATGGTGGGTTTCACTAATGATAAAGAAAAAATTAAAACAGCGATAACCAAAAATTTAGGGAATAAATAACCATGGATATTTTCTCACCATTACAAAAATTTGCTGACATAGTGACATTTCAGTGGTTTGGAATCACTGAGCAAAGCTATCTTTCTGGAGTGGTAAATTTCTGGATTTATGACGTGCTCAAAATAAGCTTATTGTTAATTGTAATTAATTATTTTATGGCAATCACTCGCTATTATTTTCCAATGGAAAAAGTCAGGGATTTATTGACCAAAAAAAATTGGCACGGAACGCAATATCTTCTTGCTGCAATTTTAGGTGTAATTACTCCATTTTGCTCTTGTTCATCAATCCCATTATTTATGGGATTTTTATCAGCAGGTATTCCGCTAGGAGTCACTTTTGCGTTTCTAATTAGTTCGCCACTAGTCAATGAGTCATCACTTTTTCTATTTCCTAGTGTTTTTGGAATTAAAATTACTCTTTTGTATAATATCTTAGGAATCGCAATTGCTGTAATAGGCGGTTTTCTAATTCAAAAACTCAAGCTAGAAAAATACGTTCAACCTGATATTTTAGCTTTTGCTGGTAAAAAGCAACTTTTAAAGAAATATGAAGGCCAATATATCCCTTGGAAAGAAAGATTTAAGCTCTGGACAAACGAAATGTGGGATATTACTAAAAATATCTACCCATATGTACTTCTTGGAGTAACGCTCGGCGCACTAATACATGGCCTTGTTCCTGAATCATTGATTAGCAGTGCTTTAAATGGTTCGTCTTTGTGGAGTGTGCCAATTGCGGTCATACTGGGAGTACCACTTTATGCAAATTCAGTAAGTGTTATTCCAATTATTGAAGCATTAATTAGCAAAGGCGTACCGATAGGAACTGCATTAGCATTTATGACAGCCACTGTAACATTGTCTATTCCCGAAGCTTTAATGCTCAAAAAAATTCTCAAATGGCAGTTGATGGCTGTGTTTTTTGGTATTACAACTATTGGAATTATTTTGATTGGTTATCTATTCAATAGTTATTAGATTTTAGGTATAAAATAAAAACACACTATCCAATCATTCTCATTTGCATATTTAATTGATTTTATATCTTGCTTGCGATCAAAGTTAAAAATAATGGAAACTCTTGGCGAGCCCGATTTTCCATTCGAGCAGCCTTACCTTCACTTTCCTTGTCTGAGCTCCATTCTTCTAAACCTGTAATTACAAAACCTGCTTTCACTAACATACTTACATAATCCTGAAGTGATCTATGAAATGACCAAGTGGTTTGACCTGATGATTTTTGGTTTTTTTGTCCTGGGTTCATGTCAATTGGAATTTTGAGTGGAGTTGAATATCGATTGACCCAACGATACTGCTGTTTAGTTTTTTCATTTATCCCCCAACCTGATTGGCGAGGAATTCTGAAGGCCGGGTGGTTAAGCACAATTACCAACTTTCCCCCTGGCATAAGATAGTTAGCAGCATTTTTAATTGCTCCCTCAGGGTTCTCCATATTTTGCAAAGCAAGTACTATTACTGCATGAGTAAACATTGGCTTTGCAGAATCTATCGATCTAGTTACATCCTTAACTATAAAACTGTAATTTGGATTTTGATTAACTTTTTTTGCAGACTCTATCAGAGATTTAGACCTATCAATCCCCAAATAGTTGCTTAAAACCGGTATAACTCTACTTAAAATTCCCTGACCACAACCTAAATCAACTAATGAACTTTTTTCATTAATTTCTAGAAGTTTCAATAATCCTGGAATAATTACATGTTGATGATAGTAATGACCTTCAGACCCAACTAATTTGTCATACCAAGATGATACATTTTGCCATGAAGTGTTATTTTGTTGATTCATCACAACATTATATATCAACTGCTCTATTTTATCTTTTTCTTATCAAGTTTATCTAACCCTAAGCCTTTTACACCAAAGTAAACAACCATAGCAATTATTATAAAATTAATAAGTACTCCTAAAAAATTACCTAACATTATTTCAATAGATCCAATCCTGATTACGGCAGTTTCAAGTCCGCCGGCAGCACCTAACACAATTCCTAAAACTGGATTTATAATATCAGTAACTAACGAAGTCACCACTTTTGAAACAGCTCCTCCCAAAATAAAACCCGTTGCAAGACCGACTACCCCTTGCTCACGAACAAACTCTAAAAAACCCTTCATAAATGCCTCCATTTTTGACTAATGCGGTTTGGGTCTAAACACCGCTAGTTGATCTTAACATAGTCGTCATTTGTTTTAAATAATATTTTAAATTTTCATTAAAAGTTAATAAACTAAGATTATGAAATTATTAAAAAAATACAGTATACTAAATATAGTATTAGATAATTCAAATGCAATGAACTTCCAGATGGTGTTGTTCCTGAAGGTAGAGAACCTGATTATTCAGGTAATAAAACGCTTGACCTAAATATCAGCAATGCAGAAATAACTTCAATATTTAGCTACTGGAAAAATCAATACAGCAAAATGCCAATTAGAGATGTCCAAGTCAGAATAAATGATGATGGCACCGGAGAGGCTTCGGGAATTTTAGAAGTTTCAACCGCGATTATGATGGCAAAACAACTAAATTATAGCGACTCAGATATTGAAAAGGGAAAATCATATGTTCAATATGTTGCTGACGATTTGCCTTTTTATATTAAAGGCGTGACCAGCGTAAGTAATAACAAAGTAAGCATGAATCCTAGCGAAATAGTGATTGGCAGAATAACTTTGCCAGAATCTCTCGTCTCCCCAGTCGCAAAAGCAAGTGCTGATATAATTGAAAGAAGAATAAATCAAATCCCAGGACTTAATGTCAAAGAACTGACTTTAGAAAAGGGAGCCGTGCATATAGTTGCAGATATGCCAGATACGGTTAAATAGAGCATTTAGTATTAATGAACCCTATTATTTTCATCACAAATATATAAATTCAAAGTGAAATAATTGCGAACTAGTTGGTTATAGTTAATTTAATTTTTCAGACTATACTGATTAATCATACTACAAAAAAACTGAACAAGCCACTAAAGATTTAGGCGATCCATCTTTTCACGATACTTCTCCTGAAAATTTAGATTCTGCAATGTTATTGGTAGAAAATTTATCTCCTTTTCTTAGAGAAAGAGCTTTAAGAACTTGGGCATCATTGAATTTATTTTTTCAAAGAGAACAGACTGATTTCTTACCCGCAGATCGTCTGCGTTTTTCTCCAACAGAAATAAGTATTTTCCCTCAAACAAAACCTACTAATATTGGTTTGGGATTACTTTCAGTCTTAGGAGCTGAAAAGCTTCAAACTTTAGATTCGAACGAAGCAAACCGTCGACTCAAATTGATGCTGGAATCACTTAAGAATATTGAAAGGTTCAATGGTTTCTTTTATGATTGGTATGATTCAAAATCAAAGAAAAAACTCGATAAGTGGCCTGAAGATGGACATGCGCTAGATTTGCTTTTATCATCAGTTGACAACGCTTGGTTAGCATTATCTTTACTCATTGTTGCTCAAGCAAAACCTGATTTGACAGAATTAATTCAAGAAGAATTTCTAAGTAAGATGAATTTTGATTTTTTCTTCGATGAGAAAACAGAAGAAACTTTTGGAGGATACAGCGTTTCTCAATCTAGACATACTGAGAATCATTATGTCCGAGATTTACTTTCCGAAACAAGAATTGTTCACTGGGTACATGCTGCTCTGACAACAAACAAAAAACAGAGAGTCGAAATATTGAAACGCTTATTAAGCAAGCAGGGAACAATTCCTAACAAGTTAGCTGGAGGAGCATTATTTGAGCTACTTATGCCTCGTTTATTTATTAGAGAGAAATATTTAGATGTAGCTTTACATCAAATTTTTGACGAACATTTAGGATATGGCAATAGTAGTTTGGATGGTATGGTTGGTATTTCGGTAGCTGATAATCCAAATGCGGCTGATCGTTATACAGAAATGGGTGTCGGAGGAATGTATCCCAGTAGTTCGATCATCTCCGATCATGGTGTTGTATTAGCTTTTTTAGCTAGACCAGAAATAGCTCTAAAAACTATTTCCACTTTAGAATTAATTCCTGGATTTTATAATGAACATGGCTATAAAGACGCAGTTGATATAAGAAGTGGAAAAACTACTCAAACCCAAGTTTTTATAAATCAAGCTATGGTGTTCTTGTGCTTAATTAGTTTGGAAGATAGCTACTTTACTAAGTTATTTTCGAAATATTTTACTGATGAAGAAGAACTTGCTTTCTCTTCACCTAAAATTTAAGATAACTTCTCTATATCATAATTTCAAACACCACCTCAAACATTTTTGAATCTATTGCAACCTCCTCTCTGGTATAATCACACTAATTAAAAAGTCCTGCCAAACAATAAATTGCTATTTTATTGTGGTAGGAAAAAATTCAGAAAATAAAGTTCCTAAAATTGGCGCCGTGCTTCCTTCCAAAGAAGTACCCTTGCTTTCTCCAGTAGAAAACCCTGAAAAACAACTCGAAACAGGTTTAAGAGAATTTATTAGATTATTGCCTGATTATCCCGATTTTTTTAGCGTCGTTTATCACCACACATTAGTAAACTTGAAGGAAATTGAGTTCGCCATACAATCAAAAGGAGAGACTAGGTATAGCGGAACCACAGTTTCCTTTCCTGATCCAATCTCAATACTGAATTCGGAGACGGTGCAAGAGAAGATAGATCAGAAATTATGCATAAGATGTTAATAAATCCTGGTGCTTATAATCATGTTCCTATCTGGGTAGGTGGTTTTAAAAATCTTTCAAGGAAAAGAGCAGCAAAATTTGGAGATGGCTATATGCCACTTGGAGATGCTGATTTTTTTGCAGATAATCTGGAAAATTTACTGCAATACTTGGAAATGTATGGAAGAGATCCAAATGAATTTAAAACTATGGGAAGAGTTGCTTTAGGTAAAACTCCAACAAATCAATGGGTGGATAATTTTCTGGAGTGGCAAAGACTTGGGGTAAGCCATATAGTCCTAACAACAACCGTGGATGAAAAAAATGAAGCAGAAAAAAATCCTGATCCATGGCACCATAGACATCTAATATTTGAATTTATGTCTGCAACTAATTGGCTTAGAAAGCCAAATGATACTTTTAGTTCAATATTTAGCAAATGGTCAAGAGTTGAAGCTCCAGAGGAAATTACCAAAAAAATCACAGGAAAAGAGAAAGACCAGATTAATTATTTATATAGTTTGGAATTAAAACCAAATATCAAGCCAAAACACGTAATCATGTACCTTGAATCTAAGGGTTTTACAAAATTCCATATTGAAGGAACCGCAAACTTTCCGCAGCATTCTGAAAAGCCATATCATTTTATTGAGGGTATGAAAAATAAGAAAGATCAAAAAGTTGCTATTCTTCAAGAAAACTCTGATGAGCAAAAATTTATTCTTGTCTATTCTTCAGAAATTGAAATGGGCTTAGGCAAGCTTTAATCTTTTCACCAATTCATCTCTAATTGCCAAAGCTTCTTTTTTCTCTTCAGCACAAACAACATATCCCACAGCCTGTTGGTGCAAAATGTTGGCAGAAGTAATAACTACACCTTTTTTCTTGCCTTTTTTCAAAAGCAAATCATCAGTTAAAGCCAAAACTTGAGCAAAACTCATTGGCGCAACATTTGGCTTCAAAGGATGAGCATTGTGTGTAATTGCATAATAATCATCCATAAAGTCTTTATTAATTAATTTAGTTAAAGCTTTGAAAGCGTGAGTGGCACCTGTACGACGAGTGTTTGATTCTGAAACAAAAACTTTTCCGTTCTTAGCCGCAATCATATCGACGTCATAATAGCCTCTGTATCCAGATTTAGAATATTGTTCACCAATAAAATAACCAAAGTCAATAATTCCAACCATAGTTCTCTCTGAAACTACGTCCTCACCTATCTCCATGCCTTGGAAAACTCCAGCTTTGGTCACAATAATCCCACCAAAATATAAGAGCTCAATTTCACCATTGCCCTTAATAATATATTCTGTGTTTGGAAAACCACCACTAACTTTTTGATTAACATTAACCATATCTTCAACAATGATCGGAAAGTTTTTCCAGTATAAATCTTGTTTAAGGATAGAATATAGTTTTTGTTGACATTCTTCAAAATTATTAGGCAAATCACCTTCTTTAAAAATTAATACTCCGGCTCCGGAATGACCTTTGTTAGTTTTTAAAACCACACCATGTTGTTTGATATAACGATGTGCGGCAATCTGTGAAGCTTCACTAATGCCCATGCATACAAGACCGTCAGCGACTCTAAAATCTGGCTCTTCCGTCATTGTCATTTGAGCTAGCTGTCTAATTCCCGATTTGCTACCATAAAAATCAACAGTCCATGCAGACGATTCATCAGGTGCCTCTGGAGTTGAAACCATAATTCCATCTAAAATCAATTTTTTCTTGAGTCTATAAAATTGACGAGATGAAGAATAGCTTTTTAAAACTACATTTTTGTATTGTTTCAACTCATTGAGTAAATATTCATAAGTTTTATCATCTTTAATTAAATCAACACAAATTTCACCACTATGTTTCTGTGGTGATAATGTGGTTAATCTATTAAATGAATATAATTCCTGTACGTAATCAATGAACTCTTGCTCCAGATTATATGGAGAAATGAAAATTAACTCTCTTTCATCACATACGCCATGTAAGTGCTGATCAGAAAGTCTAGCATTTTCCTGAACTTCTTGCGCTTTCATCTTGTAATCATTGAAAGACTGAACAAAATCCCAAACATCTTCAGTCATATTCGAAACAAAAACAGTTACTGTATTCTTTTTGGACATAAAATTTTTCATAAAGAAATTGTACTTCCTTAACATAGAAAAACAAGCTGAAAAACTTATTTAAAAAACTTATTTTTTAGGGTTATTTTTTCTTTTCGCAATTTTATTAAGCGAATACATCAAACTATTATCTAAATCAATTTTCTTAATTCTGGCAAAACGTAGAATTGTCAACAATAAGTCACCAAGTTCTTGTTTGTAGGTTTCATCAAGCTGAGCAGCTAGATTGTTGCTTTTCCTACCATGTTCAGCCAAATAAGCTCGCGACATCTCACCAACCTCCTCAAGAAGGCTCAAAATCATGATCGAGCCATATTCTTTAGTATACCTCTTGCCCTTATCAATTTTATCTAATTCTCGAAAATATTTACCAAATGGTGTGCTAAAAGTTTTCATATTAAATCATTATATAACATTAGAAATTTGTTTTCCTGCTATACTTGTTTTTAAACATGAGAAAAATCAAGGAAAAATCGGCATTTATTCTTGTAGGAATGCCAGGTAGTGGAAAGTCTACTTTGGCTAAGAAAATTTCAAAAAGAATTAACGCACATTATCTTTCTTCAGATGAAATTCGCAACAAAATATTTAAATCTATCCGCTATGATAACCAAGGAGATGACGCGGTTAATAAAATTAGAAAAAAAGTTCATTCCATACTTTTTGACCAAGCAAATAAACTACTTTTAAAAGGCGAAAAAGTAGTCATTGACGCAACGCACCTTGACCCCAAAACTCGATCTCTAGCAGTTCAATCTCTTTCAAAAGTTGTTGATAAAAATAAAATTTATTTCGTAATTGTTTCAACTCCACATGACGAAATTGATAAAAGAATGCAAAAGAGAACTGAACCACATGCCAAAAAAAGTGAATCTCTATATGAAGGCTGGAAACGGATAACATCTTATTTTTTAAGAGATTTTGATTCTGGAAAACTAAAATGGCCAACTAAAGAAGAAGATATTGATTATATTGAAAGTAAGGATATTGAAAAACACCTAAATTTAAATTGGCACAATAAAATAAAACTACTTTGTTGGGATCTTGATGGAACACTTTATCCAGAAAATCTTAACCTTAAAAAACATATTAATGATTTAATTATTGATTCTGTGGCATTAAAAAATAACTGGACAAATAAAGTTGCCGAACAAAAAATAAAACAAAAAGTTCTTGAAATGAAAAGCACTACAAAATCACTTGATTATTTCGGAGTAGATGGAACTCAGTTTTTTATCAATATTTGGGAAACAATTGATCTAGGTCTTTATATTCAAAAAAACAAAAAATTATCGAAGTTGTTTAAAGAATCAAAAATAAAAAATTCAATTTTTACCAATAGTAATACCTTAAACAATGTTAAAGCCAAACTTAAAATAATTGGTATAAACCCAAAGGATTTTTCTTTTATCATGACCTCAACTCAGATTGGATTTACCAAACCAGATAAAAAGGTTTTTGAGGCTATCATCAAAAAAAGTGGTCTAAAACCTAGTGAGATTCTTTACGTTGGCGATCGAGACTCGGTTGATATTCTGCCAGCTAGAAATATAGGTATGAAAACATGCATGGTTCGTAATTTTAGTAACCACGCAGATATTTGTGCCAAGAATCCTGAAGAAGTTTTAGAATTATTCAATTAGCACTAATAAAAAAAGGGCCTTTCGGCCCCTTTTTTATTTAAATTACAATTTTAAAAAGATTTAAAATTAATAACGGCTTCCGCCACCTCTGTTGTTGTCTCCACCACGATTGTCGTATCCGCGAGAATTATCTCTTGGAACTCTTGGGCGAGCGACATTAACAACGAGTGCTCTTCCGTCTAATTCGTAACCATTAAGTGCTTCTATAGCAGCTTTTGCTTCTTCCTCAGTTTCGAATGTAATGAAAGCAATACCTTTTGAACGACCGCTCATGCGATCGACAATTAGTGCTGCGTCAACTACAGTTCCGTGTTGGGAAAAGAGACTTACTAATGTTTCTTCCGTTGTGTTAAACGAAATGCTTCCAACGAAAAGTTTCTTTGGATTAGCTTCTGGTGCATCTTGCATGCAACTCCTTATCATGCTCGTAAACGAGCGTATACTTGTGCTCAGAAATCTGAGCTTTATTACTCAGTTAAGAACACCGACAACCTATTTGTGAAAATAAGATGGGACTCACGCCCTTTAATCGATACTGTTCAAAACCATGTTTATTATAGCATAGATTAAGAATATTGCTTGAATTAAGCTAAAAACTACTTATTTTTGTGTTGATTCTTTAAATAATTATAAATTGCCAAAGTCATCGCACTTGTTATTATCATCGTTCCGCCAAGCCATAATCTTCTAATTTTGCCATCAATCATCATTTTTTTTCTTTTTGCTTCTGCTTCCGCTTTTTCCTCATCATTTAGCTCGGGCTGAGCCTCCAAAGAAACAATATCTGCCTCCTCAACATCAACCAATGCCAAAGCATCAGCTTCTTTTTGATCTTGTCTTGCCTGTATAACTACCTTGAATCTGCTGACTGCAACTTTTAACGTAACTGCTGCAACCATCATGTCTACGCCCGCCTGAATTGATACACCACCAATTTTTTTAACTGGCATAAACTTGACTGAGGCCGCTATTGCTTTGCCAACTCTAGTTCCAAAAACGTCAAAGATACCTTTTCCACTTTCTGGAACTGTTACGCCTTCTGCTTCAGCCCACGACCTAAAAAAACTACTTAATGGATTAGTCAGAGCGCTTACTAAGGCCGCAGACATTGCCAGCTTGTCACCATTTTCATTAGCGCGATACATAGAAAGCCAAGCCATAAATGCTTCTTGCAATCTATCTGATAAGGTATCAATTAATTGTCCTTTTTCTGAATCATGCTCTTCACCTTTTGCCTTTTTTAGTCTAGCCAAACTGCCGTCCAAAGCATCCGAAATTGATAAAGCTAAGAAAGTTGCTAAAAGTTTTGCCGAAGTTTTAGCGTCAATTTCTCCTTTTCTTTCTAAGGCAGCAGTATAAATAGCCAAACCCAAAACTCCAATAGTTCCAAGTGCTGTAATTTGATTTGGAGTAAGCCAAGGAAAAGCAGTGTCTAGAAACTCAACAGTTTTTGACACAGGAACCCTAGTTAAATCTCTTAATTTTGAGTTTCTTGGATTATTTTCTTTTTCTTGAATTGCTGATGCCACTTGATTCATATAGCTGATAGTATATCAAACTATATCTAAAGAATCTACAATATCTCCATTACGTATTTTAAAACTGTCTCTGAATTAGAATATTTATCAAGTTTAAAAGTATCTTGGAACTCGATTCTTTTGTCGTTAAATCTTCTACCCTTAATTTTATGATCTATGTAAGTCTCTGAAACATACTTTCCGGAAAATTTTTCCGTTACATTCAGGCTACCATCAATATAAATTACAAATTCTTCATCGATAGTTGTATGCGTATGTTTAATAAACTCAAATTTTTCAAATTTTGAGTCATATCTTACCTTCATATAACAAGCGTAATCTTTACCTGCCTTAAACTCCAACTCCTTTGGAACAATATTGTTTCTGATTGTTTCAATAAGATGGTACTTATTATATAAGTGAGTCCCATTACTGGAATATATGGTCGTTCTAATATTGAAAATCTGACCACCAAAGCTTAAAGGATCCCTAAGAATACTTGGAGTTAAATATACGAGAGCTGCGAAGGTCGCACCGGTATGAGGCTGCATAAACTAAAAATATATAAATATCTCGATATTATACCTCAACTAACCTTATATCCCAAATTTTCAATCACTTTTCTAATTTGTGCTTCATCAACCTTCGAACCATCATACTCAATTTTAGATTCTTGTTTTTTATAGCTTGTTGTTGCTGAGATCACTCCATCTAAAACTTCTAGGTCTCCATCTATGTTCATACTACAACTACTGCAATGCATGCCATCTATTTTTAAGGTTAATAAGGTTCCTTTTGATGACTTTTCTACAGCGTTTTTATTCTTCAAAAAATTAAACATAATTCCTTTCGGTTCAAATTTCTTTTAAATTACTTCCATAACTCCAGTATACATGCCCATCGAACAAGAATAAGTAAACTTACCCTTTTTTGTTGGAGTAAATGTGAAGGTTTGCGAATCAGTGGGTTTCAAAAAGGTTGAAATCCCAAACTCTCTAAATATAAATGCAGAGGCACATGAATAAGTTTCTTTGGTAGTAATAGTCAGTTCAACTGGAACATCAACGCTTACAGTGACTCTATTTGGTGAATAGCCATTACTCAGAGCCTCAATTGTTACTTTTTGAACACCATCTGTTATTACCATTGCAGTTCCAGCATTTGAAAATCTTTCATCAGAAAAGAAATAAGCAACTGGCTTAGTAATTTTATCAAGTGTTATTGGTGATCCAGTGACAATCATCACTCCATTCAGACTGTATATTGTCATGCCAATTAAGGCTAAGGCAGCAAACTTCATAAATTTCTCGTGCCAGCCTTCTGATAGTTTAGCTGTCGCAACTCCAATTAGTGCAAACAATGGAGAAGTGCCCAGAACAAATGCAAACATAATTAAGGCTCCGGAAATTGGACTGCCAATGCTAATTGCTAATACTTCCATTGCTTGAGTAATTCCACAAGGAACAAAAATTGTCAGTAAACCTAATATGGCAGGTGCAAATAATGCTTTACTCTTGGTTGAATTTCTCACCATTTTTTGAATAAATTTGGGTGGCTGAAATGTTAGATATCTAAAAATTGGATGAACATTTAACAAGTTCATGGCTGATGCAAACATAAAAAGAGCAGTAAATATTTGGAAAGTCAGTCTAACACTTAAACTTAGTGAAAGCACTGATCCCAAAGATCCGAGTAAAAAACCTAAAATTACATGTGCTATTAATTTAGCTAATAAAAACATTCCCGCTGGCATCCAATCTAAATCATCAAATGATTTTAGTGAAAAGTTTTTGGAAGGCTTGTCATGCTCTTGCTCTTTTTGATTTGCAATTATGCTAGTTAACAGCCCTCCTTGAACGGCTAGACATGACAACCCTCCAGTTGTTAAACCAGTTAAAAATATTACCCATAAGTTCATAGTGAAGTCCCCATTTATAATTTTACTTTTTTAAGTCTTAACGCATTTGATACTACCGATAAACTTGAAAATGCCATTGCCACAGAAGCTAGCATTGGATTTAATTGCATACCCCAAATTGGATATAGAACTCCCATCGCGACTGGAATTAAAATTATATTATATCCGAAAGACCATGCCAAGTTTTGTTTGATATTTAGCATGGTAGCTTTGGAAAGCTTAATTGCTTGTGGCACTAATGAAATCTCACTTCTAAGCAGAGTTATTCCAGCTGACTCAATTGCAACATCTGTTCCTTGGCCCATGGCAATACCAACATCAGCGGCCGCTAAAGCGGGAGCATCATTAATACCATCACCGATAAAGCCAACTATCTCTCCTTGGGCTCGTAATTCTCTAACTTTTTTTTCTTTATCCTGAGGCAAAACTTCTGCAACATAATCGGCTAGTCCCACTTGCTTAGCGATAGCTTTCGCAGTTCCTTTGTTATCTCCGGTCATCATGATTGATTTAACATCAAGGTCTGTCAATTTTGTAATTACTTCTTTTGATCCTTCTTTAACTGCATCAGCAATTCCTAATGACAAAATATGTTTATTATTGACAGCAAAGTAGGTGACTGTGTGCCCTGTTTCTTGCCAAGTTTCTGATAATGGTTCTAAGTCCAGCGATAAAACTACCTTATTTTCAACTAAGAATTTTTTATTTCCTACTAAAACTTGCTTATCATCGACCTGAGCACTAATACCTTTGCCCGGAATATCTTTAAAATTTTTAACTGTCAAATTTTTGTGATTACCATTTTCAAAATACTTGACCACTGCATTAGCTAGGGGATGATGAGATTTTGTTTCGATCGACATCATTAATGACTCTGAATATTCCTCGAAATTCATGCCCTTAGGAAGTTTCCAATTAAAAGATTTTTCCACCGCACTCAAACTATTTATTCGAGTCCCAGAAGTTATAAATGCTTGTTTCTGAACTTCTGGTTTTCCCTTAGTAAGAGTTCCAGTTTTATCAAAAATTACTGTGGTGATTTTATTTGCAACTTCCAGAGCTTCAGCATTTTTAATTAAAATGCCATTTTCTGCACCCTTACCAACACTGACCATCAATGAAGTAGGCGTTGCTAGTCCAAGTGCACAAGGACAAGCAATGATTAAAACAGAAATCATACTAACAAGCGATCTAATTAAAATTGGCTCCGGACCAAAAACAAACCAGATACCAAAGGTAACTAGAGCTAAAACAATAACTACGGGCACAAAATATGAAGATACAACATCAACTAATTTTTGAATCGGTGACTTTGAACCCTGAGCAGACTTGACCAACTCAATTATGTTAGCCAACATTGTTTCAGAGCCAATTTTCTCAGTCCTCATTTCAAAGATTCCAGAAGTATTCAATGTTGATCCAATCACTTTATGTCCTTTTGATTTCTCAATCGGTAAGCTTTCTCCAGTCACCATGCTTTCATCCAAATAACTATTGCCCGATATTATTACTCCATCAACTGGTACTTTTTCTCCTGGTTTCACTAATAAAACATCTCCCACCTTAACTTGAGAAATTTCGATATCTTTTGTTGTTTTCCCACTCACAAGATGCGCTACTTTTGCTTGTAAGCCAATTAATTTTTTTATAGCTGCCGAAGTTTGACCTTTTGCTCTAGTCTCTAAAAATTTACCTAATAAAATTAAGGTTATAATTGTCGCAGAAGTTTCAAAGTACATATGTGTTTCAACGCCATTTTTTTCAAAATAATTTCCAAATAAAACTACCGCTACTGAAAAAAAGTAAGCAACAGACGTTCCTAAAACTATAAGGGTGTCCATATTGGTAGTTTTATTTAAAAAAGCCGACCAAGCGCTTCGATAATAATTTCTGCCAACCCAGAATTGAACTGGAGTTGCAAGCACAAACATCACCCAGGGGTTTTTCAATATTTCTGGTGAAAATGGAACCATAGCACCAATCAACAAAAAAACTGTTAGTACAGCACTAACACTCAATCTTTTTTTTAAACTATCGATCTCAGCATTTCTTTCTTTTTCTGCTAGATCAGTTGTATCCTCAACACCTATATGAGCTTTGTATCCCAAAGACTCTACAGCTTCAGTAGCAACTTCTCCATTAAATAATTTTTCATCTATATCAAGCGTAGCTTGCTCATTGGCATAATTAACACTAGCAACAACAACACCTTCGGTTTTTGAAAGTTTTCTCTGAATATTTGAGGCACAACTTGCACAATGCATACCTGAAATATGAAAAGAAATTGTTTTTTGACCTGTGGTTTTTTTATTATTCAACATAATGTTCAGGCTCCTTTTTAAATTTTTCTAAACAACCCGATGCACAAAAATAATATTTTTTGTTTTTATATTCATGAGTAAAACCAGCTGTCTTAACAGAAACCCTCATTTGGCAAACTAAATTAAGGGCAAGAGGAACTAAATTTTTTATTGGCCTAGAAAGTTCTTCAGATCTCTCATCTTCAGAATGTTTTTCCAACAATATTTCTCTAATCAAGTCGCAAGCCTTTAAAAATTTTCTATTTGTAATTGAATACACCACTGTTTTTCCAGTTTTTTTTGCTTCAACTACTCCAGCGTCTCTTAAAATTTGCAGGTGTTGGCTGACATTTGCCTGCGGCAAATCCAACATCGTATAAATTTCTCCAACATTCATACTTGAATCTCTGAGTAAATTTACAATTTCTAATCGTCTTGAGTGCGCCAGCGATTTTAGCAATTCTTCTTGTAATTTAAAAACTTGATTGTACATAATAAAATTTATAACAAATACTTAATATATTCGCAAATTCGAATATATACAAGCAGCAAAATATAAGGGAAACTAACGTTCTATTGTAAAACTATTGAGAATAATAATTGAGAATAATGATATAGTAAATCCATGCAAGATACTTTACTGCAAACTAATAATCGTGCTACCCTAACTTGCCCAGAATGTGGCACAAAACATAGTGTTATTATGCCTACTCAAGCCAAACAACATTTTTTTAAATGTGCAAATAAACAATGTGAAATTGAAATTTTTTCCAAAGAAGGTGAATGTTGCGTCTTTTGCTCATATTCAGACAACGTTTGTCCTTTTAAGCAAATTAATCCTGATGAGAACAACAAATCAAAGCTAACGTCTTTGATTTAATTTCAATTGTAAGGCTTAGCAACAACTACGAATAACCGAGTCCTAAGTAAATTTTCTGGCTTGTAAATTATTAGCGAATTTTCTTCTTTATCGATCACATTTGTAAGATACTGAGCTTCAATTTCTCTGATCTCAATCACTCGATATTTATAAGTTCCATTATTTTTGCCAATTACAATAATTTCATCACCGATACTGATTGCTTCCATCTGCTTTAATAAATTTTTTGAACCTAAGTCTGCAATTACCACTGGATTTTTTTGACCCAAAAATCCTGATCCTTCCAAATGAATAAGATCATCTTCAAGAACGTTATCATATAAATTTGTCAAATTTCCAGATTTCACCGTTTCATAAATATTTAGTTTATTAATCTTAATAACACTAACCTCACTTCCAGTTAATTTTCCATATTCTAAAACTGGAAAAGCTTGAAGAGCATCGGGTCTCTGGGTCACAATAATACTTAATCCCAATCCAATTCCAAGACCAACACTGCTAATAACTAATTTTCTTCGTTCAGCCAACTGATCAAAAAAACCAAATATTGGAGAAAAGAGCTTGTAAACAAACTTGACTAAGCTCTTGATTAAACTTTTAGCTACCCCTCGAGAGATATTCGGAGTTAATTCAAAAATCATATCGCCCGACCTCAGTTTTTTAATTTTAATCATATTATTTGTATTAAACATATTTCTATTATATCAAACTAATCTATATTAAGTGTTTGAAGACTTGGCGATAAAGTTGTAATCTGATATCTTAGAAGTTAATGAAAATTAAAACTGCTTCTTTAATTATATTAATAATTTTAGTTTCTTTTGGAATTGGATTTTTTACTAATCAATTTTTTACGTCAGGAAATTCTGAATTAATAAGTCCTTTTGTTTCATTACAAGAAAATACTAGTTTTCCACTGTTGACCTACTCTATTCCAAATCTTCGTAACAGAGAATATTTCACAAGTAAAATCAAACTCGAAAAATTAATTTCTGAAGAAGAACTTTACAGTTCTTATGTTTTTTCGTACACTACACTTGGTAAAAAAATGACTGGACAAATTAATATTCCAGATAAATTTACTACTTCGCCAACTCAAAAACATTCAGCAATTATTATGATTAGAGGATATGTTCCAAAAGAAATATACAAGACTGGGATGGGCACTCAATCAGCCGCAGGCGTGTTAGCAAATAATGGTTATATTACTATCGCACCTGATTTTTTTGGATTTGGAGAAAGTGATCCTGAACCAACAGATACATGGCAAGCACGATTTGAAAAACCAATTATTATTATTGAATTACTAAAATCATTAGAATTAAATGGAGTCCCTACGGCTGTTGTTGAAACTAAAGAAGCACCAACCAATCTTATTAGTAGTAACCTAAAAATTGATGATCTTGGTATTTGGGCACACAGTAATGGCGGTCAAATTGCTTTAACCACACTCCAAGTCTTGGACGAAACTATTCCTACAACCTTATGGGCACCTGTGACCACTCCATTTCCATACTCAATACTTTATTTTAGTGACGAGCTAGAAGATGAGGGCAAAGAACAAAGGAAGTGGATCTCCATGTTTGAAGAAAAGTATAATGTTTTTGACTTTTCAGTAACTCAACATCTAGATCTTTTACAAGGACCAATCCAAATTCAGCATGGTGATGCAGACGATTCTGCTTTAATTTATTGGAGTGAAGAGTTTGTCAAAAAAATTGAACTAGAAAATTCTAGAAGAAGCGAAATCCTAGAAAACTATAACTCAGTTGGAGAAAATGCTAGTTCGAATGAATTATCTCAAATAACTGATTCTGCAGAACCAAGCACTGCAAGTGCGATTATTGATCTCACTTTCTACAAATATGAAAACACCGACCACAATATGGTTCCAAATTGGAACAAAGTTATCGCACGTGATATTCAATTCTTCAACAAATACCTGTAAATTAAACTTGTTGCGAAATAGACAATAATTTTATTTTGCAACAAGTCTATTATATTTCGTTAACGTTATGAATTAATGATTCTCTAAAACCTGCAGAAGTTATTCTAATGAACTTAGCGTTTTTCTGTAATTCTTTAATAGTCAAGGCATTGTTATAACTCATTCCCGATCTCAAACTACCCATTAACTGATAAATAATTTCTGAAACAGTACCTTTATACTCCATCAAAGATTCAACTCCTTCAGGAACTATGGCGTTAAGTTTTTTGCTAGCTCCTTGTCTAATACTTGCATCAGCTTGAGACATGAAAGATGCCGATCCACGATGAATTTTATATCGTTTATTTTTTCTGGTAATAATAGATCCAGGACTTTCTTCTGTTCCAGCAAACCAACCTGCAAGCATAACTGCTGAAGCACCTGCTGCCAAAGCTTTGACAATGTCTCCGGTATAATTAGTACCTCCATCGGCAATAATTTTAATTTTTGAACCTTTTGCGGCTTCAACACAATCCATAATTGCACTTAATTGAGGAACACCTACACCTGTTACAGTTCTGGTTGAACAAATTCCTCCTGGACCGATACCAACTTTGACCGCATCTACTCCAGCTTTAACCAAATCCCTGACTCCAGCTGCAGTTGCTACGTTGCCACCAATAATGTTTGCTTCAGGAAACGCATTTCTAATCTTTTTAATTGCGTTAAGAGAAGCTTGATTCTGACCATGAGCGACATCAACCACGAGAACACTTGCGTGAGATTTCAATAATGCCTCAGCTCTTTCCATAAAATCACCAACAACACCGACTGAGGCACCACATAACAATCTGCCATTGGAATCTTTAGACGCTTGAGGATTTTGTTCATGATTTTCAATTGATTTTGCTGTAATTAAGCCTTTTAAGATACCAAATTTGTCCACAACTGGTAACTTTTCAATTTTATGTTTGATAAAAAGTTTCTTAATTTTGTCTTGGCTAATGCCTGGTATAACGGTTATTAATCTTTCCACAGGAGTCATCAATGAGGAAACTTTTTTACTCAAATCTGTCTGAAAAATCATATCTCTTCTAGTAATTAAACCAAGTAATTTATTATGTTCATCAACAACTAAATAACTATGAATGTCATTAATTCTGCCTTTTTCAAGTACAAATCTAATTGCTTTGTCGGGAGCAATCGAATATGGATTTTCAATTAAAAAACTCTCATATCTACTTACTTTATCAACTTGAACTACCTGATCTGATATTGTCATAAATCGATGAATGATGCCGATGCCACCGGCTCTTGCCATAGCAATTGCCATATTTGCCTCAGTGACAGAATCCATATTTGCACTGATTAATGGAATTTTAAGTTTCAAATTCTTGGTCAGAAAAGTAGAGGTATCGGCATCTGCTCGGTGCTCAACTCTAGATCTTTGAGGTACTAGTAACACGTCATCATATGTTAACGCTAAGGGAATTTTGTCAGTAATTTTCATAGTTTTTCCTTAATTAATTTATTGTTCATTTTAAAATTACCGCTTTTCTTTCTGGACTAACAGAAATATATTTAATCGGAACTTTCAAATTGGCTTCAATAAATTCTAAATATATTTTGCAATTCTTTGGTAAGTCTTTGTAGTTTGTAATTTGGCTAATATCTTCTTCCCAACCAGCAAATTCTTTATAAACTGGTTTAACCTTTATAAAATCATTTTGTAACCCCGGGAAAACTTTTAGTTTTTTTTCACCAAGTTGATAGTAAGTGCAAACTTTAAGTTTTTTTATTCCACTTAAAACATCTACCTTTGTTATAGCTAAATTTGAATAACCATTAATTCTGTGAGCATATCTAATCATTGGCAAATCAAGCCATCCAACTCTTCTTGGTCTTTTTGAAACAGTACCAAATTCTCTGCCAACTTCTCTAATTTTTTCTCCAGTTTTATTTAATAGCTCTGTTTTAAATGGGCCACCACCGACTCTTGTCGTATATGCTTTTACTAAGCCAACCACCTCAATTTCTTGCGCAGGTAAACCCACAGATGGAAAAACAGCACTACTAATAGTTGGACAAGCTACTGTAAAAGGATAAGTTCCAAAGGCCATATCTAAAAATGTACCCTGTGACCCTTCAAAAAGAATTTTTTTACTTGTACCCTTTAGGGTATTTTTATCAACTATCTCAGCTACATGCTCAGAAACATCACCCAAATAAGGTAATAATCTTTTCCCATATTTAAGATACTCTTTTAAAATATCATTTTCTTTAACATCCATTTTCCATTTATATGCTTTAGTAATAATATCTTTTTTAATTGAATAATTATTTTTTAAAGCTTCTGCTAACCTCTTGCTATCTATCAAATCTTCGAAGCGCACACCAAAACGATTAGTTCTGTCTGAATAAGTGTAGCCAATACCTAGATGCAAACTGCCTACTTTTCCTTCTCCACGCCAGTGTTCTGTGGCTGCATCCCAAGCCTTGTGGTAAGGCATAACTATATGAGCTCTAGGATCGATCATTAGTTTTAATTTTCTATTAAATCTTTTTTCAAAGAATTCTATCTCATTAATTAAAACTAAGGGATCAATAACCACTCCTTGAGCCAAACACAAAGTTTTATTATACAAAACTCCAGAAGGAATTAATGAGAGTTTAAATGCTTCACCATCAACGACAACGGTGTGACCTGCATTATTGCCACCATTAAAACGAACACAAAGATCAAATTTTGGTGATAAATAGTCTACAATTTTTCCTTTGCCCTCGTCACCCCACTGACTACCCACAACAACTGTTAAGTTTTTCATATTATCCTTAGTGTAATTTCTTTAGCCAACCCAAGATATTCATTTGGAGTTAGCCCTCTTAGTCTGTCCTTAATTATTTCTGGAATATCCATGCTATTAATTAAAACCATAAATTCTTCTGAATTAAAGGTTTTACCTCTACTAATTTGTTTAACCAAATCATAATCCCCTTCGATATTTTCTTTTCTTAAAATATTCTGAACTGCTTCAGCTAGAACTTGCCAGTTTTCATCTAATTTTTGTGACATAACCTCTGAATTTGGTTCTAGTCTTCCTAACGCCCTTAGAATACTATCATAGGCAAAATAACTGTACGATAGGGTTAAGCCAACATTTCTTCTAACAGTACTATCAGACAAATCTCTCTGCATTCTACTTTTCTGAAGTTTGTTTGATAAAAATTCCAAAGTGCTATTGCTATACCCTAGATTACCCTCAGCAGCTTCCAAATCGATTGGATTAACTTTGTGTGGCATTGCTGAAGACCCAACTTCATCATCAATTACTTGCAATTTTAAATAGAAAAAACTTGTATACCACCAAAAATCTACCACCAATCCCAAAAATATATTGTTCATTCGTTTAACTGAATCAAAATATCTAGACCACGAGTCATAAGGTAGAATTTGAGTTGTATATAAATTTGGTTCTAAACCAAAATCAGAAATAAATTCTTGAGAAAAATTTTGCCAATTAGTTCTTGGAAAATTTAGCATGAAAGAATTATAGTTACCCACACTTCCGTTTAGTTTTCCTTGAATCGGTAACTTAGAAAATACTTTAAGTTCATCCATAATCCTGTAAATAAAAACAGCGACTTCTTTACCAAAAACCGTCGGCGAAGCCGGTTGACCATGAGTTAGACTCAACATTGGTGAGTTCAAACTTTTTTTTGAAAGTTTTTTTAACTCTTCAATTATTTTATTTATCCTTGGAATAAAATATTTTTCTCGATTCTCTTTGAGCATTAAACCATAAGCAATATTATTTATATCCTCAGAACTTAAACAAAAATGAACAAAATTTTCGACATCTTTTAAGCTAGTTTTGACTAATATTCTTCTAAGATATGTCTCTAATGCTTTGATGTCATGATTGGTTTTTTTCTCAATTTTTTTAAACTTTTTAAATTCGTTTTGATCAAAACCGTCATGAATTTTTTGAAGCAATTTATTTTCTTCTAAATTAAACTTCCGAATAACTTTATAAATAGAAAGTTTCTGAAGATATTTTATTTCGATTAAGAGGCGATTTTTGTTTAGGGAAAATTCGCTGAATAAATTAGCGAGATCTTTTATTTTTTTGTGATTCCTGTCGTCTAAATGACAGATAAGGATTTTTTTCACCACATGCAGTGTAACAACTTAGAATATAAAATCAATAGCTATTTTTCCAATAAAGCACCAGAGCTATAACTTTTTACATTTAAAATTTTCTTTTCCATCACTCTCACACGCGTTCCTGTGATGTCTTCATAATCTTTTTGAAGTGTTTCTAAAGTACGACCATATTTATCAAATCCTAATTTAAATTTGTCCCATTCAAAAACAAAATCATCAACATGTTTGACAACCTCTTTAAGTTTGTCACCAATCATAAAGTTTCGATAGCTTTCCATAATTGTTCGAGCAACTATCAAAAAAGTAAACGGTGATACTATAAGCACTCTTTTGCCCATAGCCATGTCCACAATATGAGCCAAATTCTGATTCATAAAAGAAAAGACCGCTTCGTTTGGAACAAACATAATCGCATAATCCAAAGTGTTTTGGGATGGATCAATATACTCTGCAACCTTATTGATTTTGATTTTCAAATCTTGCTCAAACTGTTTAAGATGAACTAGTTTAGCTGATTTTGTTTCCGCCATGCTTAATTTTTGCATTTCTGAATATGGAAATTTCACATCTACAGAAACCGTTCTCTTATTTGGCAATAAAATTGATATATCTGGTCTCAAAGCAGTATCTCCCATTTTTTTCTGCTTCTCATAATGAATTCCTTCTATCAAACCGTTTGAGTTCATTAAATCTTCAATTATTCTTTCGCCCCATTCACCTCTTTGTTGATTGTTGGAAAGAACTTTTGCCAAAGTATCAGTAGAAGCTTTAAGTTCACCAGTCAGTTCACGATAGTTGTCTAAAGATTTGACTAATTCTCCAAACTCTCTAAGCCGATCTTTTTCAACATTTCTAATTTCTCTCTGGTGCATACCCATTTCTTCGCGCAATTGAGCAACCAACTTTTCCATCACCAGTTGCTTATTATCAAGGTCAACTCTAATTGCTTCCTTATCTCCTTGCAAAATTTGTCTAGATTGCTCGGCAATTTTAGCTGAACTTTTACCAAAAACTTGGTCAACTACGCCATCGAGGATTTTTTTCATTGAAAAATAAATTAAACCAAAACCAATCACAACTACTACTAAAATTAGAACTTCAAATATCATGAGATTAGTATACTGGAATTTGTTTAAAAAAATTATCGTAAATCGTTTATAATTTATGATTATCACAACTCATTAATAATGCCAGCAAAATCTAGATTAAAACCAGAATTAAAACAAGCTCTACTAAAAAAGCATGTTAAATTTAACGATATTTCCAAACCGAAAAAGTATCTCAAATACATCCCTTTATTAATTTTCAGTCTTCCATTCTATATTCTAATTTATTACATTCTTCGTAACGTTTATCCTCAAGATATTGCTAATATTCCAGTTTTCAATTCCTATTTGGGATTATTGGTACCCTTCTTTATAGCCAATGCTTTTTCCATAAGTTACATTTTTTTAAACTCTAAAAAAGGTTTTGATATTTCGTTGTTTCTTACTTTAATGCTCTTCCTAAAACTCCAACATTTTATTTTTGAGTATTGGTGGTTTATACCTATTGTGATAGTTTTTGTTATATATGAGAAGTTCTCAAATTCAATTGAGCAAAAAAAAAGATCGCGAAATTAGAACTAATTTTGCCACACTTTTAGCAGACATAAAAAATCCCATCGAAATGCATGAATTTCTTGAATCTTTTTTATCAGACAATGAGTTTCTTGGATTAAGTAAAAGAATTGCAATTATCAAGCTTTTGGCTAAGGGACTCTCATACGAACAAATTCAAAAAAATTTAAATGTTTCGAGTGCGACAATATCTTCGACTGCCAACTTTAAAAATGACAAAGTCCTGGCTAAAATCATTCAAAAGCTTGAGGTTGACGATTGGGCAGGTGAGCTAGCTAGAAAAATAATCTCATTCTTTGCTCATCATTAATTTCTTTTTCTGCGCCAACAGATAATTTTGTGATTTTGAGACTCTTTTACCAGATTCTTGTTCTAGTTTCTTTCTGGCTCCACCAGCAACTTGACCACCTTTACGAGCTGTAATTTTGTTTTGATCAAAACCTAAAGCATCTTTATTTTTAGCAATTTCAGTGGTTGAAGCCTCACCCAACATAGTAAAGATTAATTCTAGATCATCCATATGATCTCGTAAATTTTCTCTTTTTAAACCTTTAAATTTTTTATATTGTGATGGAGTCATATTAAAAGTGGCTTTAGAAATTTCGGCAGTTAAAATCGCATATTCTTTACCTTCTTTGACCTGTCTTTTATACCACTCATCAGTCAAAGTCTCTCTCGCCTCAATTCCACGCATTCGTTTTTCTATCCAAGAATCAGGATAACCTTTGGCTTTGTATAAAGCCCTAGTTCTTTTAGTAGCTAACTCTGGATCCTCTATCTCTTGAACTCGCTCATAGCCCACCTTTGCTAGCCAACGTTTAAAAGGCTCAGCTTTAGGAGAAGGGATAGATTGGATTATTCGAAAGACGCCTTCGGTGTTAGCGCAATTTACTTTTTGTTTACCTCCAGATGTTTCTACAGAAAGGAGGGTGGCAATTTGCCCCCATCCTTTCGATAATTCTGGATCACGTCGTCTCATGTCTTTGATATATCCATCTGGTTGTATAGAATCTGTTAAAGCGAATACTACATCAGCAATTACAAACCACCACTCATTCTGAGAAATAATTTTCCTAACTTTTTTACCTTTGAAAATAGCAATTCTTGTTGACTTATCTACTATATCTTTCATAATTTAGCCTAATTCTATATCAAAATTCTTACACCAACTGTAGGAACAACCTGATTAGTCTGGTACAATAGTTTCCAAATGTCTAATACTTTCTATATAACCACCACCTTACCTTACGTGAATGCAGATCCACATATTGGTTTTGCCTTAGAAATTGTGGCGGCTGATGTGATTGCTCGATATCAAAAATTAATTGGTAAAGAAGTTGTTTTTAATACTGGTACTGATGAGCATGGTCAAAAAATATACCAAGAAGCAATAGAATCTGGAAAATCTCCTCAAGACTATGTTGATTTCTATGCTGAAAAATTTTCTGATCTAAAACAAATGCTGAACCTAAATTTTAGTAACTTTATAAGAACCACCGATACCGATCATGTAGCAGCAGCCCAAGAATTCTGGCAAAGATGTAAAAAAAATGGCGATATTTATAAAAAAATGTATAAAACCACCTACTGTGTGGGTTGCGAACTAGAAAAACAGGCTTCGGATCTAGTCGATGGCAGATGTCCTTTACATCCAAATAAAAATTTAGAAATTATTGAAGAAGAAAATTACTTTTTTAAATTTTCAAAACATCAAGATGATTTACTTAATCTTTATGATGCCGATGAAAATTTTGTTAAACCTGCGGGTAAATTAAAAGAAATCAAATCATTTGTAGCTAATGGTTTAAAAGACTTTAGTATCTCAAGACTGAAAACCAAAATGCCTTGGGGCATACCAGTTCCTGGAGATAATGATCATGTGATGTATGTTTGGTTCGATGCCTTAGTTAATTACATTTCAACTCTTGGTTGGCCAAATGATATAGAAAATTTTAATAAGTTTTGGCCAGTTGTCCAACTTGCTGGAAAAGACAACCTTAGACAACAAGCTGCGATGTGGCAGGCAATGTTGATTTCAGCCAGAATTTCTAGCAGTAAGCAAATACTCATCAACGGTTTTATTAGCGTTGACGGTCAAAAAATGAGCAAATCCCTAGGAAACGTAATTTCGCCAAAGGAAATGGTAGAACGATACAGAACCGATGGAACCAGATATTTATTGATGAAGCTAGGCCCTTTTGGAACTGACATGGATGTTTCATGGGAAAAATTTGATATCGCATTTACTGCGGATTTATCCAACGGACTTGGGAATCTATGTTCAAGAATTGCCAAAATGTGTGAAAAACTAGAACTGAAAAATCCTCATACCAGCGTTGACAAAAAACCACTGACATACTTTTCTTTTGATGGAAGACAAAAAGAAACTAAACTTCATGAACACATGACGAACTACGATCTTGATAAGGGTCTCGAACATATCTGGTCATATGAAAAAGTTTTAAACGCAGTAGAAAAAGATCTAGGAATTAAGGATCAAGACTTTGGAGTTGACCAGCTCGACAAAAATCTTAGCGAAAATAAACCTTGGAAAATGGAGACCGATCAAGCAAAACAGTATCTTATTTCAGTAGCTATACCTGTAATTCTCCAAATTGCTGTTAAACTTCAACCTTTTATGCCTGAAACCGCAAAAAAAATTATTGCTCATTTTACTAGCGAAAAAATCTCAGCTTTAAATCCACTTTTCCCTAGATTAGAGAAGTAAAGAAAACTAAGATTTCACACAGAAAGCGACTGTATGACTGCGATAATCGATACCCACTGTCACTATAATATGAAACCAATTTCTGATGATGTTTCTGCTCATTGGAAAAAAGCTCAAGAAAATGGAATAGAAAAAACTATCACTGTGGGCGCTGACCTCATAACAAGCAAAAAAGCGCTTGAAATTTCTGACGAGTTTTCAGGAATTTACGCAAGTATTGGACTTCATCCTGAAATTTGTAACGATGCAATTAAAGAACTTTTAGTTGGTGATAAATATTTTCAAGGTGAAATTAATCAATATGTTGATGATAACTTGCATGAGCTTACTGAAATATTAAATGACGCACTCACGACTAATTTTGCGCTTGGTAGCGAAAGTGAGCTTGAAAACAAAAACAAATTGGTTGCTATTGGAGAAATTGGTTTAGATTATTACCGGCTGAAAAATAAAGGTCTTAAAAGAAATTTAGTTGTTGAAATGCAAAAGAAGTTATTTCAAAAACAACTGGAATTAGCTTTTCAAAATAATTTGGTAGCAATAATTCATGTTCGGGACCAAAGTGATCGCCTGGAAAATAACGCATATTTTGATGTCCTGAATATTTTAAAAAAAGTAATTAGTGAAATAGAAACGCCCAAGGAAGCCAAATTTGTCCTTCACTGCGCATCAGGCCCGCTAGCCTATGTTAAAGAAGCAATTGCTTTGGGAGCTTACATCGGCATAGCAGGCAATATTACCTATAACACTGCTCAAGACTTAAGGGAAATTGTCAAAATAACCCCTAAAAATAGATTACTGCTTGAAACTGATGCGCCGTATTTAGTTCCAAAATCAATGCAAAATCCAACTAAGGATAAAGATCAATTTTGCGAGCCATATATGATAAAAGCCACCGCTGATTATTTACAGCAAGATATGGGCTTAAATCTTGATATAATACTTGATAATACAAATTGTTTATTTTTTAATAAATTTGATTAATTATTAAAACAGGTATGCTCTTAAAAAGTTTACCTAGTTAGTTACTAATTTTAATTTGGTTAATTTTATAAAAGCGAACATTTCGAACTTGTTTCGACGAGAGCTTTTATAAAATTAACCAAATTAAAAAATCTATTAAGAGCTATGGGAAACTTTATAAGAACATATTTCAGGAGACATCCTGTCAAAACACAACGGGCTCTGGAAATATTACCTGGATTTTTTTCGTGGAGTCTGATTTTGTTTCCTGTCTGGGGATCTTTGATCATTCCCGACATAGTTGCTTACTACATTATAGCTTTTGCAATTTACTGGCTATACAAATCACTTTTGCTTTCAGTATTGGCTATTGCATCTCATTTAAAAATAAAAGCGGCGAGTAAATTTGATTGGATTGCAGACATTAAAAAAGATTTTCCAAAAAAATGGAATAAAATTCATCATGTCATTATTATTCCAACATACAAAGAACCTCTTACTACACTTGTAAGAACACTCACAGCACTTCAAAATCAAAATTATCCTTTAAAAAATATTCATGTTATGTTGTCATTCGAAGAACGAGATGGAGAAAAAGCCAAAATTAAGTCCAAAGAGCTTCAAAAAAAATTTAAAAATGTATTCGGAAATTTGTGGACCACTTATCACCCAGATATTGCTGGAGAAGTAAAAGGGAAATCGTCCAACACCTGTTGGGGCGCAAAACTAGCAAAAAAGTTTTTAATTGATCAACAAGGCTTTGATCTGAGCTTGGTGACTATTACAAGTGAAGATGCTGACGCAGTTTTCCATCCAAGTTATTTTGCAGCAATTACTCAAGATTTTTTAACTGTCGATAAACCATATAATAAAATTTGGCAAGGCGCCATTGTTTTCTATAATAATATTTGGAAAGTTCCAGCTCCAGTGAGAGTGTTATCAGCAATGTTCTCAGTGACACAAATGTATATTCTTATGCGCTCAGACAGACTAATTAATTTTTCCACATACACAACGTCACTAAAACATGTTGTAGAAATTGATTATTGGGATACAAATGTAATACCTGAAGACTACAGACTTTTCTTTAAATCATACTTTGCAAAAAAAGGTGACTTTGAAGCCAGACCGATATTTTTACCAATTCTTTCCGATGCTGCAGAATCTCACAGCGCTTGGGCAACTTACAATAATTTATATCAGCAGCTAGCCAGATGGGCTTGGGGTGTAAGTGACGATGCTTACATTATCAAACAGTATGTCCAAGCTACAGAAATTCCTTTTTGGGATAAAACCATCAGAGTCTTTAAAACTATTCAGGATCACTTCTTATGGCCAGTAAACTGGTTTGCCGTGACTATTTCAGCATTCTTACCTCCATTGCTTAATCCCGCATTCGACAGAACAGTTTTAGGCAAAACTTTACCACAAGTCACTTCAACACTTTTAACCCTATCACTGGTCTCTATGCTAGTAATTTTTGTAGTAGATGCTATTAATAGACCGGAGCGACCAAACAAACGAAATATTTTTTCATATATCATGCAACCGTTTGAGTTTTTGCTTTTACCAATAATTGGCTTTTTCTTCTCAGCTTTACCTGGAATTGATGCTCACACAAGATTGATGTTTGGTAAGTATATTGAATACAAAGTTACCGAAAAAATATAGTGTATTTTTATATAAGATAACGTATACTGAAGCAGTGATAAAACTAAAAAACTTTATAACAAAAATATCCCAAGTTGATAAGTTATTAGATAAACAAACTCCTTTATTTTTACTCTCCGTTCTTTTGCTAGCACTTAGAATTCCAAATTTATCTGAACCTTACTGGTACGGTGATGAAGGAATTTATCTCACACTGGGGCAAAGTTTAAATAAAGGAGCCAGATTATATTCAGAAATCATTGATCATAAAACTCCGCTTATTTATTATTTAGCCAGAGTCCAAACTCAGTTAAATTTTCGACTTCTAAATATTGGCTGGATGTTACTTACTACGATTGCTTTTTACTACTTCGCGATGAAACTCTTGAAATCGGTCAAACAAACCACCTTCGCAACTTTTATATTTGTCATCCTCACTACTCTTCCATGGCTAGAAGGCAACATTCCCAATGGAGAACTATTTGTCTTGGGTTTCGTAATGTGGGGAGCTTTAATATTGTCAAAATCAAACTATTTTAAAAATTTTCTTAATCCTGAACTAAAAATCCAAACCACAAAAAAAACAGTTTTAAAAAATTCGATTTACCTTATAGTCGCTGGAATCTTCTTTGGACTTGGAATTCTTACAAAAGTACCAGCCGTACTTGATTTGGCGGTTTTCCTGAGTATCGGCTCTTTTAGTTTTACAAATAGTTTCTCAGCTAAACAGGTTAGCAAGAGTTTCAAAACATTAGGTAATAGGATAATAGAACTAGGTTTGATTTTATTTGGCACCGCAATTCCAATTATAGCCTCGATTCTTTATTTCATTGCGATTGGATCAGGTCAAGCCTACCTAGATTTTGGACTTCTGTATAACTTTAGATACGCTGCAAGTTGGCAACTACCTTTTACTAGCCAATTATTGCAATTTCTTTTTACCCTCCAAGGAAAATTTTTGCTATTAGTTGTACTAATTCTTTTCCTGACCTTATTAAAAAAGTTTTTTAAACCAAAGGCTCAACTAATAATGAGTTGGTTTGGTTTGGCTCTGTTCGCTTCATTACTATCAAATAGACCATATCCTCATTATTTTATTCAATTAGTTCCTCCATTTGCACTCGTACTAACCTTAATAGTAAAAACTAAGTATGCATACCTAAAAAAACTTTCCAAACCATCTGTCATCAATATTTTAAATGTCGCATCGCAAACTGGCTTAATTTTAGTCGCTGTAGCTGTTATGTTATTACTTAACTTTTCTCCTTATCCTACCGTGAAGTACTACAAAAACTGGTATAAATTAGTTACTAACCAAATGAGCAAAGAAGAGTACCGACAAACATTTGATTATCTAATGACTGATAACTATAAAGCTGCCGAAATAATCAAATCATCAGGATTTAAAGACTTATTTATTTGGGGCACAAATCCAATGCTTTATGCACTTTCCGAAACTCAGCCAACTGGAAGATTTACTGTCTCTTTTCATATTAAAGATTTTGATGCCTTTGGAGAAACGGCTAGAGATGTAGTAAAAAAGCAACCTATGTTCATCGTCGTTATGGATAATGAAGACCATCCTTTTTCAGAATTTAAATCATTTTTATATCAAAACTATTATCCAAATCTGACTCAATTTGATCATTTCACCTTATGGAAGAAAAATAATGACAGCTTCTCCAACTAGTTTAAAAAATATCCCCGTAGTTCCAAAATCAATAAAGAAATCTGTATTAGTTTCTTGGATTGCAATGTTTGTTATTGCGCTTGTCAGCACTATCTATTATTTCATTGCTCAACCAGAACTTCCAATTTTTTATTCACTAGCACAAAGAAAAGACCAAATTGTTCAAAAAGAATATTTATTTTTATTTCCAACAATTTCTCTCCTGATGAATCTTTTACATTTTCAAATAATTAAGGTTTTGAAAAAATACTCCTCGTTGATGTTGAAGCTGTTTGTTTTCACCACTGCTTTCTTGCAAATCATTTTTCTTTTATCATTACTAAGAATAGTAATGATAACTATTTAAAAAAGTTTAATTATGATTCAATTTTTAGTTGCATTTTTAGCTAGCTTTTTAATTACCCCGCTAGTAATTAAAATTTATAAAAAAAATAAATGGTTGGATAATCCAAACGAATTTAAACATGCAAAAAAAACACATTTCAAAGCTGTCCCACGTGGCGGAGGCTTAGTGATTTTTTTTGGAATATTGATTGCCACCTCAATTTTTCTAAAATTTGATTATCATTTAATTGCAATACTTTCTGGAGCGCTTTTGCTCACAGTGGTCGGAACTCTTGATGATATTTATGATATTCACCCTGTGTTTAGACTAATAGCTGGATTAGTAGCTGCACTTATAGTAGTTGGCTCAGGCATTGGCATTGCTTACGTTACAAACCCTTTTGGACCCGGAGTAATACATTTAGATCAACCTCAAATAAGTTTTAACTTTCTTGGATCAACTAGAAGCATTTGGGTACTAGCAGACATTTTTGCATTAGTTTTCATTGTTTGGAATATGAATATAGTTAATTGGTCAAAAGGAGTTGATGGACAAATGCCCGGTTTTGTAAGTATTGCCTTAATTTTTATTGGCATACTTTCGACTAGATTTTTAGATGATCCAACTCAATTTAATACAGCATTTTTATCATTTATTGTTTCTGGCACCTTTGCGGGGCTTTTAGTTTGGAACTGGTATCCTCAAAAAATTTTGCCTGGCTATGGCGCGGGTTCACTTGCAGGATATTTTTTATCAATTCTGGCAATTCTATCAGGAGCAAAAATTGCGACAGTTTTTATGGTTTTGGGACTTCCAACCGCTGACGCTATCTTCACAATTATGAGAAGAATTATTGCAGGAAAATCACCTCTTTGGGGTGATCGAGGACATCTCCACCATAAAATGTTAGATGTATTAAAGTGGGGCAGACGCAGAATAGCCATTTTTTATTGGTTAAGTAGTTTTTTACTAGGAATTCTCTCTCTATATTTGAATACTAGCGGAAAATTGATTACAATGCTCGTAGTTCTATTCCTTGTATTTAGTTTTTTAATTTGGGCAAAATTTACTACTCTAAAGTCAGAAAGAAAATAACTAATGATTCAAGATACTTTTTTATACAATGCTCTTAGAACCGCAAGGCCTCAGCAATGGATAAAAAACTTTGCTCTCTATGCTGCTCTGATTTTTTCAGGATTTTTCTTTTATGTTCCAGTTGATGGTCCTAGTTACTTTGCAACAGTTACTTATGCCTTTCTGATCTTCTGTGTTTTGACATCGAGCATTTACTATATAAATGACATTATTGATTTTGAATCAGATAAACAGCACCCTTTTAAGAAAAGACGACCAATTGCTTCAGAATTACTAGATATTAAAACTGCGGTAGTAATTGCTATTTCTGGTTTAATACTTACCGCCATCTTATCAATGTTGATGCCTCTATTTTTTAAACTGTTAGTTCTTGGCTATTTATTACTTCAATTTGCCTACTCAAAAAAACTAAAACACATTCCAATTATAGATGTTGTCTCAATCGCGTCTGGATTTTTGATCAGAATTTATGCGGGCGCAGTTGTTGTCAATCTACACATGAGTGTCTGGTTTTTATTAACCGTAGTTTCGGCATCTCTGTTTTTGGCAGTTGGGAAAAGACAAAGTGAACGAACGCTTTTAAATGGACAAAAAAATATTGGTGACACAAGAGTCACGCTTAAAAGATATAGCCAACGGTTGCTAGACCAATATACTAGTATGTTTGCTAATGCCACCTGGCTAACCTATGCCTTGTTTGCATTTCAAAATGAAATTAGTGCTCCAAGACAAAAAATTGCTTTGTTTTATAGCTTTTTACCCAGGGCACTCCAATCTCAAAAGCTTCTAATGCTCTCTACCCCATTTGTAATTTTTGGCGTAATGAGATATCTGCAACTTATTTATGAGAGAAATCAAGGAGAATCACCAGAAAAAGTTTTGCTTAAAGACAAACCGCTTTTGATTACAGTTGCGCTCTTTGGATTTATTGTCATGACTGTTACATACTTCTTAACTTAATAAGTCCAAAAATAAATAAATGCGTAATATTGTTTCAAAGTACTATCCACAACTTCTTTTAGTAATTTTGGCATTTTCTTTTTTTACCAGAGTTTATCGACTAGATATTCCAGAAAAATATATGTTTGACGAGGTCTATCATGCTGTTACGGCAAAACTGATTGCACGAAATGATATTAGAGCATACGAATGGAATAATCCTCCTCCAGAACCACATACTGCGGTAGATTGGCTACATCCTCCTATCGCAAAATACACCCAAGCTATCTCAATGAAACTTTTTGGTGAAACATCATTTGGGTGGAGATTCAGTTCAGCAATTTTTGGAGTGCTAGTAATTTTACTTACTGCGCGACTGGCATACAACTTATTTAATAGTAAATCTATCTCATTATTAGCCGCCTTGATTGCGTCATTAGATGGCTTGTTACTCACAATGTCTAGAATTGCTATGAATGATATTCATGTGACTGTTTTTATTTTAATGGCGTTAAATTTTTATACAATTTATCTTAATTCAAATAGAAAAAGGGGAAAATTTTTGCTACTAGCGGCACTTTCATCTGGACTAGCTATGGGAACCAAATGGTCAGGGGTATTTTCCCTATTTATAATTGGCTTTTTTGAAGCAATTAATTTAATCAAAAATTTCTTTACAAAAATTTCTAAAAAAGTTTTGTTAGTAAAAGTTAAAACCCTTCTCAAAAATATCTTTTTATTATTTCTGATATTAGTAATTTTACCATCTGCAATTTACATACTTTCTTATGCACACATGTTTATGCTAGGAAAAGATTTTAATCATTTTATCGAAATGCACAAAAACACTTGGTGGTATCAAACAACTCTGAATGCAACTCATCCGGCACAATCTAGACCAATTGAGTGGTTTTTGAATTCAAAACCAGTTTGGTTTGATGTTAGCTGGACCGAAACTAAAAGAGGAGATATATATGCTTTTGGAAATCCAATGATTTTTTGGTTTGGAGACATATTTATTTTTACAAGCATTATTTATTATATTTATTCTTTGATAGCAATGATTAAAGCTGGAAGTTGGAAAAATATCATATTTGATAAAAATTCAAAATTAAAAAAAGACCTTTCAAAAATATTTTATCTTCTATTTGCCTATTTTGCAGTGTGGCTACCTTGGCAAGTATCTCCAAGAATTATGTTTTTTTATCATTATCTACCAGCAGTACCTTTATTAAGCATAAATATGGCTTTCTGGTTAAACAAACTCTTTGAGAGCAACAAACAACATCGAATTCTAGCCTCAATTATTTTAATCATCTTTGTTTTAACTTTTATTATTTGGTTTCCACATTGGACCGGAATTGAAGTTTCAAATAAAATTAAGGATAATTTGTATTTCGCTATTGATTCATGGAAGCAAAGTTAGCCTAAAATGTGATAAAATCTATAGGTGAATTATCCCGCATTAACATCATGCCACTGGGAATTTATTTATCAAAAATGAAAGTTGAAAATTATGGGAAAAATTGAAAGAGATTTTAAAATCGAAGTTCAAGCAGGTTTTCAAAAAACAGAGATCTTAAAAGCTCTAAGATATTTTAGTCATGCTTATTTTAAAATTTTAATGATCGATGAAAATGATGAAAAAATAAGAGTTTTGGTAAGATTAAATGAAGAAGATGAAGAAGAAGTAGCAAAAATAATTTGCTAAAGTATAGCTGGCACTAAAATCTATCAGTATTAGTTCTTTTCCAAAAATTTTAATTCTCTGATCTCACTCATCACTTCTTTAATTAAAGTTTTTAAATCTTCGACAGCCTTGTCTGTAATAGTAAAGCTTCTAACAATGTGTTGATCTTGGTGAACACCACCGGGCTCAATAAAATCAAACTCTGCTTGAGTGACAGAATATGGAAAAGTTGTATCCAGCTCTGCGAGTAGTTTGTAAAAAACTAGTTGTCGTTGATAGCGACCCCGAATAGTTTCTGGTAATTCTTTCTCACGATCTGAATAATCTTCTGTAGAACTTAGACCATTAATGATGTTGTCAGTTTTTGGCTTGCCGGTTTTGTAATCAATTACGCGAATGGTTTTTATTCCAGCACCCTTGAAGTCATCCAGCAATTCAACCCTGTCGATTCTTCCTGATAATCTAATCTCTTCCTGGCCATCTAATAGCACTGCTTTGTTTAGCTTGCCACCAAAAAATTTCTCTAAAAATAGGGGAGACTTCAATTCGTGAGAAGCCGGATCTAAAACTTGATCATAATAAAAATCTAAAACTTCCTTACCATGTTTTTTGCGTTCGATATAATCATTTTCTTGTAGTTGCTCTCTTTTTAAAGCAGAATCAAATACCTGAAAAAGTTGTGACTTTGAAAATGGTTTATGAGATCCGGAGCCATCATTAATTAAATTAAAATAAAAACTTTCCATTGCTGCATGTGCTGCTGTACCAAATGCTAAAATCGGGCTTTTAGCTCGAGGCACATGCAGAAGTGAGTTGATCATAAACTCGTGAGGATCTAGTAGATAAGTGTTGAGTGCGGTAACTGACAACTTAAACTCCATAACCAGATGTCGAAAAAATTCGCGTTCATCATCGGTATAAATTTTTGTTTGAACTTTACTGGTAGTTAAAATTTTCTCTAATAAAGTTTCTGATTTTTGTAATAAAGCTTTGGAATCTTTTTCAGATACAGGTTTTGCGTTGTCACCAATTTCGTTAATAAACATTGAATTCATCATTTGTTTGCCATTAACTTTAGTCTTAGACCACAATAAATAAGTGCACTTAATTGAACGAGTAAGAGCTACATAAAAAAGCCTTCTTTCATCTTCGTTCTTTTCTTTTTTCTCGACATCAGTATTAGTAAGAATGCTGTCGGGCAATGGAATTAGTTCACGAGTTCTTTGATTGCCCCACTTTTTATCTACGCAACTAAAAATGAAAACATACTGCCATTCTTTTCCTTTGCTTCCATGAGCAGTCGCTAATGAGACCCGATCTTTAGAAATATTTAAATCTTCAATCTTAATACTCACGCCGTGCTCATTCATAATTTGCACAGTGTTCAAAAAAGCATCCAAATTAAAATCTCGTTTACGATTTACAAATTTTTTAATTTCCGAAAATAAAGAATTAATTGCGTACAAATGGTCAGTCTTTACGGGCTGAGCTAAAACATATTGCATGAAGCTAAACCCATTTGGTTTTGGCTTTTCTTTAGCTCCAGAAATTTCAGAGTTATCGGCATTAATAATCAAACTAAACCATTCGTGAAATAATAAGTTATTGCTTAATCGATACCAATTGAGCAATTTATTTTTGAAAGCTAATAACTTTTCAAAACTTTCTTTGGTCAATCCATAAGTATCACCATCTAAAGATCTTTGAATCTCCGTATAACTTTTTTCCAAAACAATCCCAATTGAAACTCTCAATTTGCCAGCAATTCTAGCTAATTTATAGACATCAATAATTTCCAAATTTAGCCACGAGTACTGCATCACAGTAAACAAATCTTCGCTGTCCCGGCCAGTTCCTAAATCTTTTAATACTTTAAAAAAATTAATTAATTGCTGAATCATCAAATCTTCAAAAACATTTCCGCCCACTGCCAACTCATAACCAATGTTCCACTTTTCTAAAATCTCTTTAATTAAAGTTGCTTCTTTATTATTCCTATAAAGCACCGCAATATCTTCCAAAGCCACACCATTCTTTTGGAGTTTTTTAATTTCTTCAGCTAAAAATAATAATTCTAAAGTCTCGCTTTCAGCAGCATAAACCTTAATACTATTGTCATGGCTAGTTCCGAAATCGGTTTGCGCTAAACTATCTTTTGCAGATTTTAATTTACGAACCAGAGCATTGTCCAAAGCAGTATTGCCAAAATTTAAAGTGTTATTACCGATTAATTCGTGTGCAGCAGTGTAAACTTGCTGTGTGCATCTATATCCTGTCTCAAGAGTAATAACTGTCACATCTGAGTAAATATTTACAAACTCCAGCATGTTCTCAGTAGACGCACCTTGAAATCTAAAAATTGATTGATGAGGGTCGCCTACAACGAAAACATTTACTGGATCGCCAATGTCTGCCCAATAAGAAGCAAGTAATTCTACAATTTTATTTTGTGCGGCGTTAGTGTCCTGATACTCATCAACCAAAATGTATTGAAATCTTTCTTGGTAATCTCTGAGTAATTCTTCGTCTGCTTCAAATGCCTGTACTACAAAAGTAATCATGTCATCAAAATCGTAACGTTTCCGATTTTGCAGTTCAGCAACATATTTAATATACAAAGTTTTTAACTCTTTTTGCTTACTCAAACTTTTGATTTTTTTAAGTAGCTCACTAGAAAGTTTGTCTTTGGCTTTTTTACCTGCATCAGCTTTTGATTTTTGTTCAGCCCAATATTCTTCAATTTCTTGTTCAAGTTTTGTTTCTTCACTTGTTATGATTTCTTCAAAATTTTCTGGAGTTATATATTCACGTTTGAGCTGTGAAATTTGAGAAATAATTTGTTTAATGTAATACAAAGGCGTGTTCATTGGTTTGAGCTCTTTCAAACCAGAATTCAAAATGATGGACTCAAAAGTTTCAAATCTTTCAAAGTCCGAAAGTGGCTCACTACCTTTTTCGATCGGAAACTTTTCTGGATATTGAGAGATAACTTCACTTGCAAAGGCATGAAAAGTCATGATATTGACATAAAATCCATCGGTACCAATCATGGAAACGATACGCTCCCGCATATTTTGTGCGGCAGAGTCAGTAAAGGTAAGAGCTAAAATATTTTGAGGATCAATGTCTTGCAGGTGTAAAATATTAGCAACACGGGTGGCTAAGACTTGGGTTTTACCAGTACCAGGACCAGCCATGACCATGACGGGACCTTCAATAGTGTCAACGGCGAGGCGTTGTTCAGGGTTCAACTGAGAGTAGGTTTTTTGAAAGGCTTGGTTGATTTGATTTGAGTCGGCCATTATTAGAATTTCTTAATAATTATATCAACTAGCCTATTGGCAAGTTTAGAAAAATCTTTAATATTTATTTTGTCTTTGTATTCTTTGAGTAGCAATTCTTGTAAAATTCTTTTGACAGTTTTGATTAGTTCTTCTCGTTTAGCAGAGTTTTGCCAACCTTTATCTAGTAAATCAGCCAACTGTTTAACCACATTCTTGCTTAGTTCAATTATAATAACTTGATCTGAATCATTCAAATATTCTTGTAGAATTACGAATAAGCCATACTCTTGTAAATTCAAACCAAGTTTGCCAGCTTCATCAGCTTTGTTATCAATATCATTTTTCAAATTGTAATATTTTTTAATTCTTTCTTGTAAAGAAATTTGTCCTTGCTCGAATTCATCTTTAATCTGAGTTAGCTTTTCACCGAATCTAACAAAATTTGGATCGATATCAATTTGTTTTGAAATTTCAAACTCTAAGGCTTTTTCTAAAGCTATTGCTCTTTGCTCCTCAGGCATTTCCTCTAGTCTTTCCAAGAAATAAATATCATGCACATTCAGAGGTTTGAAGTTTCTGGTAATACCATCATAATCAATTTTTTCTTGAATAAGTTTTTTGACTTTTTCACCATATTCTTCAAGAGCTATCATTGATTCATTTGGTTGATATTCTTTTAAGAAAGCTATATAAACGCTAGTTAGCCATTCGAATTTTCTGATAAATTGTTTAAGATATGGATCAGGAGATAAAACTTCAAAAAGCATTTTTAATCTTGAATACTTTGTTTTGAAATACTCTTGTTTAGTTATATTATCTGTAAAAATATTTAGACAAGTCCTCAAGTTTCCATAACTAGGATCTTCAATATTTATACCTACAAATAATTCCAGGGTATTGGCTAACACTTCCTCAAATTCCTCTTTTAATTTGTCTATGTTTATCAAGGCACTTGCAATAATATCTTCATCAAAATCTAGTGCGTTAAATAAATTGTTGGTAATACCATAATAGTCAATTACCTTACCGTAACCTTTATTCGGATAAATTCGGTTAGTTCTAGCAATAGCTTGAAGCAAGTTGTGATCTCTCAAAGGTTTATCTAAATACATTACTTGTTCTATGGGAGCGTCAAAACCTGTTAGTAACATATCGCAAACCAGCAGTAATTTTAGTGGGTGCTCAGGGTCTTTGAAGTCTGTAATTATCTGCTCCCGCTCTTTTTTGGTAGTGTTGTAGGCTTGTAGTTCTTCAAGGTCTGTATTGTGATCTCCAGAAGAATAAACAACTCTAGTGGTTTCAGGAGGTAAGATTTTATCAAAAAACTTTTTATATTTTGCAGTTGCTTCTCTGTCATAACAAACTACCTGAGCTTTGAATCCATTTGGTTCTACATAGGCTTTGAAGTGTTCAACTATATCTTGAGTAATTGCTTCTACTCTTTTATCTAGTTTTATTAAACCTGCTTTTCTACCATACTTTTTTATCAACGCTTGTTTTTGTTCATCTGTAAGATCTGAGGTAAGCTCATTAAACTGTTCGCTAATCCTAGTTTCATCAAGAGAAAATTTTGAAAGCCTTGCTTCATAACTTACTGGCAAAGTAGCTCCATCATCAATTGCTTCTTGAATAGAATAGTAATCCAAGTATCGCTCGCCTTCCTCACTAAAATTACGATGTGTATTGAGTGTTTTTTTATCTATTGGTGTACCAGTAAAGCCAAAGAAAAAAGCGTTGGGCATGGAAAAACGAAGATTGATTGCACTAATCCCTTCATTATCCCTATGAGCTTCATCAGACAAGATAATTATTTTGTCGTCAGATTTAATATGCTCAGAAAGCTCACTAAATTTCTGGATAGTACAAATGAAAATACCCTTAACTGGAGAAGTGATCTTTTTTTCTAAATCTATGCGAGACTCAACTCTAATAATATTTTTACCACCACAATTAAGAAAAGTATTGTATATTTGATCGTCTAGATCAATTCTGTCTACTAAAATAAAAACCTTAGGATTTTTAAGCTCGCAGTGAAAACGCAGTTTCCAAGCTGTAAAAAACATGGTTAAACTTTTGCCAGAACCTTGTGTATGCCAAATTAAACCTTTTCTTTGATTGTCTTTGATAATTCTGTCTACAATCTTATTACTGGCTCTGAGCTGTTGATAGCGAGCCATCTTTTTTATTTTTATTCCTAAATCTTTGTCATCTTCAAAAACAATGAAGTTAGCGATAATATCCATTAAGTTAGACTTTTCTAGCAAAGCGTATAAGCTGAGCTCTAATTTTCCACCAAGTTCTTTTTCAAGTTCAGCATCTTTCCAAGTTAGAAAATATTGTTTTGGAGAGTAGGTAGTACCATATACTGTGTTATTGCCATCGGTCGCAAGATTAAAACAGTTTGGCCAGAATAATTTTGGAGCAACTCTTTCATAGCGTTTGATTTGTCCAACTGCATTTTCAAAATTGACGCTAGTGCTGGCAGTAGGACTTTTGGCTTCAATATTTACTATTGGTAGTCCATTTACAAAAACTAAAACATCAGTGCGAATATTCTCACTGTTACCTTCAAAATAGAATTGATTGGTGACTACAAAATGGTTATTTTCTAAATCAGTTAAATCAAAGACTAAATAGTCTCTAGATTTTTGAGTTTGAGGATCTTTGAGATTTACTCCGTATCTCATTAAATGTAGAAATTCTTCATTAGTATCTAATTTCTTAATTTCTCGCAAAATTGTTTTGGCTTGTTCATCATCTATCTTATTTATTTTTTTGATAGCTTCTAGTAAGTGAGATTTAATTAAGTATTCAGTTTCAAACTCACGCAAGGTAGCAAACTGGGCTGGAGGAATATACTCATAATCAAGATTATCTTTTAGATATTTGATAATGTATTTTTCGATGGTGGCTATTTCGTTGAATTTCATAAATTTATTTTTTGTGTAAATTCCAAATATATATTGTTGTATGTAGGATAAACTCCGCCTCTTGTTTCGTCGGTTTTCTACCTTTTCCTTTTGTATGTTGACCCCTAATATTACTCGCTTCTCTTAAAAGACTTGTTAAATTACTTTTTGGAACAACAATGCTCTCTCCTTTATAGGTTAATTTTTCTGGATTACTTTCAAAAGCATAAACAAATTTTGTGAGCTGGGGTTTCGGATCTTTTGGAAAATATAATTTTCCTAAGAATCCCTCAAGGAAATCACAACTCCTTGATACAGTTTTCTCATAATCTGGATTTTGGGAATAGCAATAAACCCAAGCACTTTGTAATATTTCATTCTCACTAAGAGCTTTTTCAGATTCCTTTTTAACTATTGGGCTAACTCTTTCTGCAAGATCATGCCCACCTTTTTCGTATTCACTTGTTTTTTTGTCAACTTGAATTACCTCATAAGCAGATCCGCCTTCTGATAGAATTTTTTCAAGTTCAAGTGCTTGGTAGGAATTAGAAAAATTTTGTAAACAAAATGCTAGAAAATTAGTCGTGCGATCTTGTTCTTGAATTATAAAAGAAACCAACTCATCAAATTTTTGTGGAAACAACTCTCTAAAAGTGATTTGAAATTTATCAATAAATTTTGAATTTGCATAATATACTCCATAAGATCCATATCTATTACTTTGGAAAATAACATTTCCAGACTCAAGTACTCCAAACAACCAATTACTTATTGGTTTATAAAAATAAGAAGGAAAATTGCTAATAAGAACATCCTGCTTAAATTTGTATTTTTTTCCAAATGGATTAAATTTCATACTAATGAATTATCTTCTTTCCACTCAACAAATCTTGCATTAAGCCTTTTTTAAGTTGTAGTAATTGCATTTTTATTTTTTGATTTATCTTAATTTTATCATTTACGCCAGATAAAATTGATGCAATCTGAATTTGTTCATGAAAATTTGGAAGCCTGAGTTTTATATTCTTTAATTTAATAATTGTTAGCGCTGGTTGAGATGAGCCAATAGTGCACTTCTTAAACTCATTTTTTGCCATATTACTAGTTAGCCAGCTGTATAAGAAATCTGGTGAAACTCGACTACTTATTTTTCTAAACCATGTTAAATTACCATCCTTAAAATAGAATTTTTCATTTGCTCCCACTTTATAGGGGATTCCTAAAGTGCCCACAGATGTAAGCAATATGTCATTTTCTTTTGGAGATCCAAATCTTTGATCTAATTCTAAAAATTTCTCATTGGAGATATATAGATCAATCGTAACATCTTTATTTTTATGTTTTTCAATTACTTCTTTACTTCTATAAAATGGTATTCCATTTTGTACATAATCTGATCTATAGATTCTTTTACTTGAAGTAATATCTGCTATCTTATACATCTTAACAATTTCCCACTTCTCAGGAATTTCACCAAGTTCTGTTTTCTTAAATTTAGTATGCCTAAGACCTTTGCTGAAAAGTTGTTGCATCAGACCTATCTTCAATTCCTCTGTTCTTTCAATTATTTTTTCAGTTTTTTCAATTTCATCATCAACTGTAGATAGTATCTGAGCGATTTTCTTTTGTTGAGATATAGAAGGTAATCTAATTTCTAAATCTTTTAATTCTCTACTGTTTATAGCTGAAAATGTTGAACCCTGAGAATATTCCTTTATTTTTTCCTTTTTGTTTGTTAAATAAAAATATAAATAATTTTGAGAGATACCTTCTTTTGATTTTATTGAAGCTAAACCTCTGCCTATGCATGCCTTATGCTTATTAAAGATTACATCTCCAACAGGCGCTCTAACACTCATTAAAATAGACCCTGGTTCTGTAATCTTTGTTGGAGAATCTGTCCAATTATCAATAGGATCAATTCCAAGAGCCTCGTTGAAGTCTGCTTTTCCCTGAAATAAAGGTAGTCCAACTCTATTTTTATTATATGAAGAAGATGAGGGTGATTGTCCCATTACAACAGTTGAGACCTCACTCAATTTTTTATTTCCCCATCCATTTGGTAGTTTATTAGTCATCCAACTCTTTTCTTTCTACCTTCTTTAATCTCGTTTTAGATTTACTGATGTTTTCGCTTGCCAATAGATTTTCTGGCATAGTACCACCGAGTTCTTTAATAGTTTGTCTCACTTTTTTGCCAACTTCAAAATGTGCGTAATTGGCTTTAGCTTCACCCATAATATTTTCTCTTTTTAACTTTGCATCGGCTTGAGTAGCTCTAAAAAGATTGGCAGCTAACTCTTCACTACCCATGTGATCAAGAATTTTTTGACTCTTCTTTAATTTTTTCTTTTTAGCAATTTCTTTAGATTTAAGTCCACCATACAATCCCATGTATCCATAATTAGTAAAAACACCATAGTTTTTTACACCTGCTTGACTAGCAGTTTGCGCTAAATGCTTGTTGTGAGCAGTAACTTCTTCGCGCAAATAAACTCTTTTTTGATCTTCTACTAACTGATCTTGAACTTCTTGCTTCCTAGTTTGAATAGCAAAATAAGTTTGACCCAAAGCTACTACTTCTTTACTTGGGTCTGCATTTTGCATGATTAGGTAGCAAGCATATCTAGATAAAGAGAAATCCTTGATCTGCCTTGATGTATTACTACCTATTTCGACCATTTCGAGGATCTCCTCGATATGGTTTTTAATTGATTGACCGGCATTTTTACATGATTCCTTAGCTCTATTTATTACAGGAATAAAATGTCTATACTCAGAATACTCCAGTATTTTAGCCAGCTCCCTAGCAGACCAATACTCGCTTTGATGTTCATTAATTTTTTTAATTTGTTCAAAAATAGTAATTGCTTTATTACTCATACTTTAACTCCTTGATATAGGCAGTTACTTTATCATCAATTTCTTCTCTTTCTTTTTCCAACTTTTGTAAATTTTGCCATGTCGCTTTCACATCCACAATTTCTTCATCCTCACTACTGTCAACATAACGCTTAATATTAAGATTAAAATCATTTTCTTCGATTTCTTTAAGCTCGACTACTCTGGCATATTTCTCAATATCCTCAAATTTGTCGTAGGTAGAAACTATTTTTTCGATATCTTTATCTCTGAGAGAGTTTTGGTTTCTTTCTTTCTTAAACTCTTTTTCAGCATCAATAAATAAAATTTTATTTTTCTTTTCAAGTGGCTTGTTTTTGTTGAAAATTACAATTGCTACTGAAATACCAACTCCATAAAAAAGTTTTGATGGCATACCAATAACTGCTTCAATCAAATCATTTTTTATTATTTGTTTTCTAATCATTCCCTCAACCCCTGATTTGAACAATATTCCATGAGGCAGAACTACTCCTGCCTTACCATTGGCATTAAGAGATTTGAGAATGTGCAAAATAAAAGCATAATCGGCATTAGATTTTGGTGGTACTTCATAGCCACTTACTCTACCAAATCTATCAGCTTGAAAAACATCTCTGCTCCAAGATTTAATTGAATATGGAGGATTAGCCACCACAATATCAAATGTTTTAAGATTACCAATTTCATCCAAAAATTGAGGATTAGCTAGAGTATCGCCTTTTCTAATATCAGCACTATCTAGTCCATGTAAAAACATATTTATCTTAGCAATAGCAAAAGTAGAGATATTGATTTCTTGTCCATGAAGATATAAAGACCTTGCAATATTTTCATCCTTTTTATCTCTTAGATAATTAAAAGCTTCAAGCAAAAATCCACCAGATCCAACAGTTGGATCGTACATTTTATCTTTAGCATGAGGTTTGATAATTTGAATAATTATTCTTTCAACTTCTCTAGGAGTGTAAAATTCTCCACCTTTTTTACCAGCATCGGCAGCAAACTGCTTAATGAGATATTCATAAGCATCTCCCAAAAGATCAGAACTAATGTAGTTGCCTCCAAAATTATGAGTTGAAAAATGGTTGATTAGTTTTTGTAATGTTTCATTGGGGAATCTGTCCTTATTCGCAAAATCTAAATCATCAAAAATTTTATCTAGCTTAGGACTGTTAACATTGGTTAACTTTTCAAAAATTTCATTAAGTTTTACACCTATACCTTGACTGGTTTCTTGAATAACTTGCCAACGACAATCCTTTGGCACTTGAAAGCGATGATTGTAATCTGCAACTGCTAAATCTTTGTCTCCATACTCAGTTAAGACCTTTTGATATTCTTCATCATATATATCACTCATGCGCTTGTAAAAAAGGAGACCGAAAATGTATTTCTTGTAATCAGAGCTGTCGATTTTACCTCGTAATATGTCTGCACTTTTCCATAAAAATTGTTCTAAATCTGAAAGTGTTATTTGTTTTACCATGTCTCTAATCATAACATATTTTCGCCTGGAAAAACACAATAAAAGATTAAGATTTTGCCAATTTTTTAACCCCTTGCTCAATTGCTGTATTTCTAAAGTTTTCTAAACCATTTTTCAAAATATCATCCTCAACAGTTTCGAATAGATCATGATCTTTGATTATCATTTCTATCATTAATTTTCCATTTGCATCACCATATTTTTTTTGATAAAGAAAACCAAAATATTTATGAGTCAAGTCTTCCCAAAAGCCTTCCTCATCATATTCATCAACAAGTTCGGATACCTCTCCTTCATCATCAAAATCTCTAGTGGGAAAATACATCTTAAATTCTGAAGAATACTCAACCTGATCCTTAAACCCTTGATCATAAGCAATCTTTAAAATTTTCTGAAAAAAGTTGAAGTATTCTGGAACTTCAATCTCTGGCTTAACATGAATACCACAAATTACTCTATCTGCCACCAGCATCATTTTTAAAAAGGTGAGAAAATCTTTTTTTGATAAATCTATTGTCTTTGACATAAACTCCTTTATTTTTAATTAGATACTTATTCCCGTTATTCTTCAATTTGTTTTGATGTATTGCCAGCAATCACACTTTCACCTATTTGTTTTTCAATTTCAAGTCTAGCCTTTTTAGCTACGCCACCGCCCTGTTTTGCAACTTTTCTATTTGCTGGCAGACCACTTGGTTTCTTTTTCTTTGAAATTTCTGTTGTTGAAGCTTCTGCCAACATATTTAAAACAAGCTCAAGATTGCTCATATTATCTCTAAGGTTTTGTTTTTGCAGACCTTTAAGTTTTTTATAACTTTTAACATTCTGTCCAGACCATGCTTTAGTAATATCATCAGTTAAAATCCCAAACTCAAATCCTTTAACTCCGCGAGTATCCCACTCATCAGTGAGCGCTTTTCGTACTTCTATAGTTTTGAGTCGTTGATTTATCCATTCTTTAGAATAACCCTTTTTAAGATATGTTTGCATTGCACGATCAAAGGCTATCTCAGGATCTGCGATTTCTTCAATTCGTTGATAGCCAACTTGGGCCAACCAAACTTTGAAAGGCTCGGCTTTAGGAGATGGAATTGATTGAATTACTCGAAGTAAATTTTTTGTGGAAAAACAATCAGTTGCATATTTTTTACCATCAGTAGCTTTAAATTTCAGTTGTACGATTTTTTCGTACACCTCACTTCCCTCTTTTCTTAGCCTTAGCTTAAGATCGCTCCAATATCTCTTTGGGATACTCGAATTTGTCAGTATAGAAATCACATCAACAATAGAAAAATACCACAGCTCTTTATCTTCATCCCAATGTCGACGTACTTGCTTTTGGTTAAATAAAATAATTGATTTTTTCATATCTTGAAATTTAACAAAATGTTCTTGCAATAAACTTACAAATAAGTATCGACCAAAGAAAACACGAAGTCAAGATTTAGAAAACCTCAATCCCATTAAAATCCACCCCCACATTCTTCTGCAAGACTTCTTCCATCTTCAAACCATCCCTCTTTAATTCTTCAAGCTCACTCTCTCCATAATATCTCAACTTCAAATCATTTATTCTGTCTGCCAATGACATAATCCCATATGGAGAAATTCTCATGTCACAATAAATAGGGATTAAGGATTCTAGATCATTACTTTCCAAAAACTTAGAAACATTTTCCCACTCAAGATTATCGACCAACCTTATCGCCTCTGTCAAACAGCCAACTACCAGACAAATCTTCAACACCGCCTCGTGCTCAATTGGACTATAGTCTGTAATTAATCTTTTTTGTAAATCAGCCAACGCCTTAACTTCTACTTCAGTCATGCCAAACTGTGCTTGTTTGGTTAAATCAAAATGTAAAGGTTTGGCAATATCGTGTATTAAACAAGTTTGAATGATTGCTTTTTTGTTAATTTCGGCGCCCGTCCAGTTTTTGGTAATTATTTTGGCCAAACTCGCTACTCGCAGCATATGCTGTTGAAGATTTTTTGGGGTTTGGAAATCGGCGTAGATTTGGTGGATGTTCTGCATAAGTAATATTCTAACATTCTCTTTGTATTCTAATCTTTCAGCTTATCTAAAATCTTCAAAGCATTTTTATTAAACTTAGAAAAAGCAAACCATTTCTTGCCTAAATCCTTTAGAGATGCCCCTATATGAAAAACCTCTTTGTTATCTAGTATCAAAAAATGATCATGAGAATTCCTAAAAACTTTTATTTCTATAGGTGGGTATTGAGCATTATGTTTCTCTAAATCAAGTTTTAACTGCCTAGATAAGCTATTTGTATAAATAGTAACAGTGCAGTTTTTAGCTCTTTTGGAAAACAAAGTTAGAATACTTTCATCAATGTAGTTATCAACTAAAACAACTGAATTTTTAGCCTGTTTAACTAAGTTTGAAATAAACACATAAGCATCAAATACTTGCCCATCAAAAAAGATACCTTTCTTAGGCTTAATCTCTCTTGATTCAATAAGCTCAAAAACTTTATCTAATTTTGTGTTAGTAAAATATTGTCTTTTCTCAACAGTGTCTAATCGCTGAAAAATACTTGCATTAGTTGAAATAAAATTACGCATTTTTATGAAAACATTCATAATTTGAATGCTAACTTGAATAGCAGTTTTACTGTGTAGAACAGAAGAGAGCATCGCCACTCCTTGCTCTGTAAAAGCAAATGGGGTTTTTCTAATCCCCATTTTTTCTTTATTGGATATCGCAATTTGCGACATCCAATCTTCCATTTCTTCTTTTGTTAACTGAAACATAAATTCAGAAGGGAATCTTGTAATATTTCTTCTAACCTGTTCATTTAATCTTCTTGTTTCAACGTTATATATTTCTGCTAGATCTCGATCAATTATTACCTGAACACCTCTAATAGTATAAATTCTATGCTGAATATTATTTACTACTAAACCAGGCCCATTACTACTTTTCATTCATAGAGTCTACAAACTAATTCCTACATTAAATGTAGTATTTAATAAAAATACTCTCTGCATTTGCGTGATCTGTTTTTTATTTTTCCCCGTCATTTGCTGACAAATTGTCAATAAATAAAATTTTTCCTTTAGCTAATATCTTAAACTCATCGAATTTGATGGGTTTAAATCAGAAGCAGAGCTTAATTCTTTAGCAAACACTACAGTTAGCGAAAGGATTCAATCATAAAATCCATGCATGGACAGTGTTAACATTAAAATTTTTGAAAAGATCAAAAAAAATAGTAAAAATAAACAAGAATTTTGGTCTGCTAGACAGCTTTCTAAAACCTTAGAATATGCTGACTTTTGTAATTTCAAAAAAGTAATAAATGATGCACAAAAATCATGCTAAAACTCTGGTTTATCAATTAAAAACCATTTCGTTGAACTCAACGAAATGGTCGTAATAGGTAGCAATACATCAAGACAAATCAAAGATATACACTTATCTCGCTATGCTTGCTACTTAATAATGCAAAATGCCGATCCAAATAAAAAAGAAGAACTTAGAAACCTTTTCATAAAACTTCAAATAATTTTAAAGTCTTGTGAAAAGGACACACTGGTAAAACCAGTGTGTCCAGTTCTGAAGAGATTTTTCTACCGGGGAATTGTGAACAGCGGTTCACCTCCTCCCATGTAGCTTGGCCACTCGCCCAACCATTCTGTCCAGATTGTGTACTGAATCAAAAGATCGGTGAGGGTTTGAGACACGACCGTGTTTGCCTGCGCTTGCGCATTGGCTTCGGTAATTGTGGTGTAGGCGGTTGCATCAGCCGTAATTCTGGCAGCATCAGCCTCACCTTTCGCTCTGGTTGTTGCTACCAAGGCTTGAGCAATAGCGGCGTTGGTAGCCACTGTGTTCTTGCCTATTTCGGTTTCAACATTCGCGAGCGCAGTTTGCTTCGCAACTTCGACTTTATTTTTTTCAGTCAAAGCCTGCTGCTCAGTAGCAGCAGTTAAGTTCCTCTCATCACCCCAGGTGCCCATATCGGGGCGGCTGAATGCGAAATCAATGCATGTCAACCCACCATTTTTGGCACCTGCGCAAAGAGGAGTCATAACCTCATCATTGTATGAATCGATGAGGGTGTCGACTTCCGTGGCGGTCAAGCCACGGAGAACATTGCGAACCAACGGAATTGCTGGCGTCTTGATCAACTGCACGATGCCATTCTCAAGAGTGCCGTAGTCTCGATAGAACTGAGGGGCAGCTTGAGGATCGAGACTTGCCTGAACTAAATAGGCAGCCTGACCTTTAACACCATTTGATGTCGTAAACTTCTGGTAGAAGGATCTGTATTGCTCAGATCCTCTTTCCTGAGGAGTACTCGTTTCTCCGTCAGAAGTGAGAGAGAAAGTGAAGGGCCGAGTTGAAAACACGCGCACTTTTTGAACGAAAGGCGTGATCCAGTGCAGACCTTCCACTAACGGAGTGTCTAGGGCTAAGCCCTGTTCGACCACCACTCCAACTTTGCCTGGATCAATAACGATGTATGACGCTCGGGCTGCAGGAATTGCAAAAACAAGTAGTGCCACAACCAGAAAAACTGGAACTGCTGCGAACACTGCTTTTGCACCTTGAATGCCTCTCCAAACGAAAAAAGCAACAGCTACGACCAAGCCAATTACAAAAGCCAAAACTGCCCAACCAATGCCGGCGCCAAGATTGCTACCAAGTTCAACGGTAGCTAATGCTTGAGCGACATAGTCGCCAGACACCGTCTCAGAAGGGACGACGATTGAACCGCAGGCTGTTAACGCAAGCGCCAACAAAACTACTGCGAAAAACGGACCGAACACTTTCAATATCTTTTTCATTACAACGTACTCCTTTTTAGAACAAGATGTGTGATGGCACAAACTTTTTCAAATGGGCGCTTCCATTCAATTAACATATATTAATTGAATGGAAGCGCCCATTTCATTAGAGCTCATATATAAATCTCTTCAACTGTTAAGGAGCCTATAAATTATAATAAATCGCATTTGATAAATTAAAATTTAGTAGGTTCATTGCGCCAATAAAGTCACAACAAACAGGCTTATAATATATATTATTTAGTATGAAAAGTCAATATTGGTGGATATTCATAGTAATTTAAAACTATTTATTGAATCGGTTACCCCTAGCAGATTCTTTTGAAAAATTACCGACACCAAGCCCAGCGCTACCAGAATTAGTAATTTTTTCCTGCAAAGATTCAATTTCAGCATCAAGTTGTTCTATCTCTTGAAACCTCGCATTGGTCCATTCTTTTGTTTGAGCAGCTGAAATTTTTGTTCTCCGTCTTTGAAGCGCGATTAATTGCTGATTAAAATTATCTTTTCCTGCTTCTTGCATAATTATTCTCCTAATTTATCTAAATCTGCCAACCCATCACCTCCGCCCAACTCCAATTGTTTAATTTCGGGCAAACTACCACCAATAATCCCTTGCAAATCACCATACATATTGCTCGTACTTAAAATTACTTTTTCAATTTCTTTCTCACGCTTACTCCAAATTCTGTTAAAAGAGCGTTTCTCAGTGTCCAAGTCTGCCTTCATATTCACAAACGCCATCACAATATTTTCCACTCGATTTTTGAATTGAGGCCCACTTAAATATTTATACAACAAGCCCATTTTTTCATCACGCCCCACTAGTGACAACTTCACCTTAGCCACTTCAATCAATTGAATTCTCAAGGCATTAACCAATGGAATCACATGAGCGTAAGAAACCACCCAAACTCCGTTGACCAATCCAAATCCATTAACATCTTTGGGTAAAACTTGAGTCACTAAAATCGCAATATCTGCCTTCACCAATCCCTGATCACTTTTTAATTTCGAAATCCAACTCTCACTGAAAGCCTTAGTATTTTTTGATTCCCAAATAATTGTCCCTGTGTTGGCGCCCATCTTGGCATTAATTTTCTGAACGATGTCAGCACCCTTGGCACCTGTAGCTACATCTGAAATTTCATCGGTAGCAAAAGTAATTGCCAACAAATCTTTCAAACCATCTTCCTGAACTTCTCCTTGAATTTGTTGCGAACCCTGTTCTGATTTACGTTTCAGCTCACCAATCGTTTTATTCAAAATCTCCATCTGTTTATCTTTTTCTTGAATTTTCAGTCGATACTGCTCTTCTTCTTGTTTCTGGGTGGACTCAATAATTTTCTTGCGTTCGTCATCCATCTTTCGCACCATCTCTAATTCAATACTTTTTTCTCGCTCCTCTAATTCGCGCGATTTTTTACGCAATTCTAGTTCGTGCTTTTCTGACTCTTCAAGTTTCTTTGCGTTAAACATCAATTCTTCACGTAATTCTTTCAGTTCTTTGTCTTGTTGAAGTTTTTCCTTTTCCTGCTGAGCCGTTTGCTTTTTCTGTTCAAGCTTTTGCTCTCCAGTTTCTTTCTCAATTTTTTCTCGAGCTTTTTCTTGAGCTACTTCCCAAAGTTCTTTCTTAAGCTCTTTTTCTCTTAAAATTAACTCTTTTTCGAGAGTCTGTTTCATTTGCTCACCAAGGGCTTTATCTAGAGGAATTTTTTTACCACATTCAGGACATTGAATGACTTGATCTGACATAAGTTTTTGCCTTAAACTATCTTAACCCGTTATCCTTCATTTCGTCTTCCATTCTACTAATTTTTCTATCAAGAAGATTACTTTTAATTTTGAATGTTTCTTTCAGTGAGTCATCATTGACTGCATATTGAGCTCTCGCAATTTTTTTTCTTTCTTTCAAAGCTTTGTTATAACTATCGCTAACATCTTGAGACCTTTTTTCACCAAAAGAGCTTTGTCTAGAACTATTATTTGCACCAGAACTTTGTCCAGCGCCATTGTTACCCATCGAAGAACTGCTATTAAACTTAGATCTAGAGGAAAATGGACGCATTAACTTCATAATAATTCGAGTATATCAAAAACGAGTAAGATTGGTATGGGCTCCTACGGTTAATGTAATAATTACTTAGTATTATTTTTTCAACTTATGGTTTACTATAAATTATAGCAAAAACCCAAAGCGATTTTCGTTACTTAAAGGTATTAATTGCAAACAACTGTAAATAATTATATTAAAAAAGGGAAAAATGACTAAAAAACCTAAAACTGCTAAACCAATTGAAAAGTCTCCAGAAAGCTTGGCTAAATTTCAAGCCGTCTCAATTGCTATGCAACAAATTGAAAAAGATTTTGGCAAAGGTTCTATTATGAAAATGGGTAATTCTCTAAAAAATATGGCAACTGTGCCTGTTCTCTCTACTGGTTCTCTTTCATTAAATCTTGCCTTAGGTATTGGAGGTTTTCCTAGAGGTAGAATCGTTGAGGTCTACGGACCCGAAGCTTCTGGAAAAACTACGCTTTGTCTGCACGCAATTGCTGATGCTCAAGAAAAAGGTGGCATTGCTGTTTTTATTGACGTTGAGCACGCTCTCGACCCAATTAGAGCGAGAAAAATAGGCGTAAATCTAGAAGATATGCTTATTTCACAACCAGATTACGGTGAACAAGCACTAGAAATAGCAGAAACCTTAATTAGATCCGGTGGTGTTGACGTAGTCGTCATCGACTCCGTTGCAGCTTTAGTACCAAAATCAGAAATTGAAGGTGAGATGGGCGATCATCAAATGGGAACTCAAGCTAGATTGATGTCTCAAGCAATGAGAAAACTTACAGCAGCAATTAGCAAAACCAACACCTTAGTTATTTTTACCAACCAAATTAGATACAAAATTGGCGTTATGTTTGGAAGTCCAGAAACAACTACTGGTGGAAATGCACTAAAGTTCTATGCCTCGGTAAGACTTGATATTAGAAAAATCGGTAACATCCAAGAAGGCGACAATGTTGTTGGCAGTAGACATAGAGTTAAAGTTAAGAAAAATAAACTTGCTCCACCTTTCCAAACAGCTGAGTTTGATATGGATGAAAACGGCATTTCTATGACTGGAGATATTGTTGATCTCGCCACTAGAGAGAATGTAATCCAAAAAGCTGGAAGTTTCTATAAATACAATGGTGAAGTTCTTGCACAAGGCAGAGAAGCAACCAAAGAATATTTAAAAGAAAATCCTCAATTTATGAAAAAAATTAGAAAAGAAATTTGGGACGCAATTAGAACTCCGGTCACAGAATAGTATCTAAAATCATTGACTACAAATCTATCTCAGAGTACAATGTTTAGTGTGAGTGTTCTAATTTACAAAAGAACATAAACTAGTTATTTAAACTAATCGAAGTAAACTAAATGTATAAATTAGAAATTAAGAGAATTATTCAGGCGAGACGATAAAAAAACAGTCTAAATTTTTTGTATCCTTATTATTTCTAACTGCCTCATTTTAAACAACTTCCTGTTTTAATATTTCTACACTCACAGACTGTTAAAGTTAATGAAGGAGAAATATGTCATTTTTTGGAAATTTATCAACATTATTTGGTAACCAATCTAATACTCGCCAGCCAGGCAATAACCTGAGTAAAAAGCCAGTACTAAGAAAAAATCTTAAAAGATCACAAAAGACAAGTGGTCAGGATTCGAAAAAGAGTGCTCAAAAAAATCAGGCGGAGAATACCAAAGCACAACAAGCTCAAAGTGCCCATGACAAGGCAATGCAAGCTCAAAATCTAGAACAGATTAATAGGGAAGCAGTGGCAAAAGCCAGAGAAATCGTGGTTGAAGCCAAAGCTGAAGCTCTAAACATCAGAAGCAAAGCTGAAAATGAATCAAGAGAATTAGCTCAAAAGGCTGAACAGTCTCAAAGAAACCTAGAAAAACAACTTGATAGAGTTGAGATTAAGTTAGATTGGATCTCAAAAAGAGAAGAAAGTCTCACTGAACAAAGAGAAAACATTCAGAAACTAAAAGTTGATGTAGAGGAACAAAAGACCAAGGTCATTAAAAAACTTGAGGAAGCATCTAGACTTACAACTGAAGAAGCCAAAAATATTCTTTTTGAAAGATTAGAAGGCAAACTCAGTACAGAGATGGCTCAATTTATTAGACAAAAAGAGGAAGAAGCCGAGGCCGATGCTGATGACAAAGTAAAAGAAATTCTCATTGACGCAATGAAACATGGTGCAACTGACTATGTCTCAGAATATACAGTCTCTGTGGTGACACTTCCATCAGAGGACACCAAAGGAAAAATCATTGGTAAATCAGGTAGAAATATTAATGCCTTTGAAAGAAGAACTGGCGTTGATATTGATCTTGATATGTCCCCTACTGAAGTTAGACTTTCATGTTTTGACCCAATCAGACGTGAAATTGCTAGAATTTCTTTAGAAAAATTAATCAAGGATGGCAGAATTCAACCAACTAGAATTGAAGAAATTGTCGATAAAGTCGAAAAAGATATTGCCAAAATTACTTTAGAAGCTGGAAAACAACTTTGTCAAGATATTGGAATATATAATCTTCCTATCGAATTAATGAGAACGATTGGAAAATTTAAATACCGATTCTCTTATGGACAAAATCTTATTGCTCATACTCTAGAAGAAACAAAAATTGGTATTAAAATTGCTCATGAATTAAATCTTGATGTCAGGGTTGTCAAACTTGGCTGTCTACTTCACGATATCGGAAAAGTTTCTGATGAAGTTGAGGGAAGTCACGTTGAACTTGGTATAAAAATTGCTAAGAAATTTGGCATAACACAAGATGTAATCGATTGTATTGCCCAACATCATGAAGACGAACCATTTTCAGGACCAGAACAAATGGCTGTTTATATTGCAGATGCAATCTCAGGTGCAAGACCTGGAGCCAGATATGAAAACCATGAAGAATACATACAACGCTTACAAAAATTAGAAGAAATTGCAATGAGCTATAAAGAAGTTAAACAAGCATATGCTATTCAAGCTGGCAGAGAAATCAGAGTTCTGCTTGAACCAGAAAAATCTAAAGATAGCGACGTTAAAGTTCTTGGTATAAAAATCAAAGACGAAATTAAAGCTTCTGTGACTTACCCTGGAACAGTAACAGTTACTGTTATTAGAGAATTAAGAGGACAGGAAGTAGCGAAATAATGATACAATTTAAGGACAAGAAGAGTCTATGAACAATAATATTTGGTTAATTATTCAATCAGTTTTATCAGTGTTAATTGTGGTTTCAATTCTACTTCAATCTCAAGGTAGCGGTTTAGGTTCTGCTTGGGGTGGAGGGGGTGAAACTTATCATACTAAAAGAGGCGTTGAAAAAGTACTTTTTAATTTAACGATAGTTTTTGTAGTACTTTTTGCAGTTACTTCAATTGCATCCTTACTAACAAAATAATCATTTAAAAATGAGAAAATTGTATTGGTACCTTACCGGCTTTGCCAAAAAACACGGGTTAGTTTTCGGACTTTCTATTGTTGGTGCGATTATAGTTTTCTCCATTTTCATTCCTACATTAGTTTCCAGTTTAGAATTAAAAAAAAGAAATTATGTGGGATTAGTTGGAAATTACACGATTGATAATTTACCTAGAGAGATCACAGAAAAGCTTAGTGCTGGATTAACAACTATTAATGAAGATGGATCAGTGTCCCCCTTATTGTCTCAAAGGTGGAGTGTTGAACAAGACGGAAAAACCTATAGATTTATTTTAAAAGAGGATATTTACTGGAGAGATGGTAAAAAACTCGAACCCCAAGATATTAAGTACAATTTTGAAAATGTCGAAACTATAATCACTCCCAATGATATCGTTTTTAAATTGCCCGATTCATATGCCCCATTTCCTACAGTGGTATCAGAACCAATAATTAGAAAAGAAGATGTTAAATATAATTTCTTTTTCTCTCGACCAATGCTTATAGGTATTGGAAAATATATAATGTCTGATTATGAGACAAAAGGTCAAAGAATAACTGAAGTGACGTTAGATAGTAAAACAGACAGATATATTTATAGATTTTATTTAACAGAAAATAATGCGGTGACTGCATTTAAACAGGGCGAAGTCGATATTTTGCCTAATCTATCAAAAAGACAAGATATTTTTGATTGGCCAAATGTCAGTCTCACGACAACACTAAAAACTAACAAATATTTAGCAGTTTTTTTTAATATTAGAAATTCATTTTTCTCAAAAAATGTTAGACAATCATTATCGTACGCAGTCGAAAAGCCAAGCGATGAAACTGGAACATCTGGACCCATTGATTCAAAATCTTGGGCTTATCTTCCAGCTGGCAAATCTTACGAACAAGACCTAGATAGAGCTGTAGAAAGACTTTTAGATGAAATCCCACAAACTAAAATGGATCTTGAATTAACAACCACATCTTTATTTGAGCCAGAAGCAGAAAAAATTAAAAGTGAGTGGGAAGAATTAGGAAAAAAAGCTTTTGAAACGTGTAAATCTTCAAGTAAAATTACTGAAAAAGACCTTTGTCAAAATGTTAATATAAACGTTACTTTAAGAATCACAAATTTCCCTGACACCAACAATTTTCAATTAATGTTGATTGGACAAGAATCACCACCCGATCCCGATCAATATTATCTATGGCACTCAGAACAAAGCTCGAATTTTACAGGATACAAAAATACTCGTATTGATAATTTGCTAGAAAAGGGAAGAAAGACTTTTGATCAAAAAGAAAGAATCGAGATCTATCAAGAGTTTCAACAGTTCTTTTTAGAAGATGCTCCAGCAATTTTTATCAAACACCTTTACTCTTATGAAGTGAGTAGAAAATAATTTATAATTTTCTCATTTTTTTTCTTAAAAATTCGAATGATGAAGTGAGATTATATTTTGCAGATAATGGCATATCGTGAGATGGCAAGTACTGAACTTCTTCACCCCCAAAACCTCTCTTAAAAATAGATACACCAGCAAAACGATGGTTTTTTTCTTCTTCAGGAGCAATTCCCCAAAAATTATATTTTGTAATTCCACGTTTTTTTGCTTCCTTAATCGCTGCCCACTGACAAGCATAACTTCCAGGAAGTTTGCCATTTTCTGGGGTTGAAATTCCATAATGGTAAACAGCCTCACCATTATAAAAAATGATAAAAGCCGAAGCCAATAGAATCTTATCCTTGTATGAGTGAATCAATATGACTTGATCATCATCTAAAAACGATGAAAACTGATTAAACAAAAATTCATAAGAGAATGGTACAAATCCATGACGCTTGGCTAAATCATTTTGAAAATCACAAAATTGTTTAATATCATTTTTATCTTTAGAAAAAACAGTTGTGATGCCATCCTTTTCGGATTTTCTAATTGAATAACGAGTATTTTTTCGCATTTGCTGTAAAATATCATCTTCAGAATTACTAAGATCTAGTTGAAGAGTTAAGTCGGCTGTCAAATGCATTTGCGAAGCAACAGCTCCAAATTTTTTAACAGTGTTTCTTAATTTTTGGGAATTCAAAGCTTGTGGTCTAAAACGAATAAATATCGCACCTTGTTCTTTTGCAATTTTTTTAATTTCTTCAAATGTTTGAAGCACTAATTCCTCATCATCCCAATTTAATAATGGTCCACCCGCGATAGTTACGTATGTGCCACGCTTTGCTGTTTCACGCACTAACTGTGCCATAGCTACTAAACTTTTTTCACGTCTCACCGATAACCTAGTAACAATTTTTCCCATCGATTCTTGAAATACTCCCCAATTCCATGACTGCAAAAAATTTGCTTCATTAAATAACTTGATGTTTTGTTCCCAATTAATTGTATCGGTAATATATTCAAAATTTAATGACATAACAAGACTGATCCCTTAAAATTTATTTAAAACTTCAACAATTTTGTTGGCTTTTTCTAAAGTAATATTTTGGTGAGTTGGTAAATTTAAAATTTCGCTCGCAAGTTTCTCAGCATTCTCAGCTGACCCTAACTTATATGCGGAACTGCAATCTTGCTTTCCACAATCAACAGCGTTGCGATACCACCGGTCCGATAAATATATATTATTATCTTTCATCAATTTAATTAATTTATTAACTTGAGTGGTTCTGATTGAAAAACGCAAGTTACTTCCAGTTTCAATGTTAGTTTTTGTATTAACTATTTTAATATTTGGATTAGAGATTTTATCTAAATAAAAGTTCGCAATTTTCCTGCGATGAACTAATTGTTTATCAAGCTTAATAAATGTTCTCTTAATAAGTTCTGCATACTCAGAAGTCATCAAACATATTTTTGATGTTTTAGAAATTGTTGGTGATGTAATCAGTCCGAGAGATCTAGACAATTTTAAAATAATTTTTCCAATTAAAACATCATGCGTCATTCTACTAAAATAAGTTATCGCAGGATAAATCATATCCTTGAATATAATATTATTTGCAAGTTTTTGTAAATCATTTGTTAAAATTATTTCAACTTTTTGTTTTTGTTTCTCTGATAAATTTTTAAAAACTACTGCCCCTCCAGAAACTGCATCGATTATTTTATCTCTACCAAATGAAAAAATAATTGCATCAGCATATTTACCTAAGTGTTCTCCAACTGAATCAACGCCACCAATTCCTTGAGCTAAATCCTCAATTAATAATAACTTATTTTGTTTACACCATTTTTTGATGCTAACAATATCTACCGGAATTCCCAAGCTATGCTGAACAAGAACTACTTTTGAGTCAGGGTTTTTTGCGAATGCCTTATTCAAAGTTTCAACAGCCATGTTGGTTGAGTATGAATCAATATCAACATATACAGGAGTTGCACCAGCTCTTTTAATTCCCTCTTCGACTGCGAAGCAACTAAATGCTTGCGTTAAGACTTTTCCTTTAATATTTGAATCTTTCTCATTTTCTGAAAGTAAAATCCTTAAAGAAAACTCTATTGCATCCCTTCCCTTATAAAATAAATATGAATTTCCATTGTATGTTTTTTCTAAATATTTATGTAGTTCATCAATACTATTATTATCATCACTATCGGAAATAATTTGTTTCAGTGCAAGCATCACAAAATTGAAAGAATAATTTGAACCTAAGCTGTTAAAAATTGAGTTCATATTATTTTAAATATTTTTTTATCCAACCAGGTATTCTGCCCTCAATAAGAATCATCTCATAATAAGTCAAGTTTAACAAAAAGTTTATAATTCTAGTTTGATCGCTTGCAGATTCAGCACTAAAAAGCCTATCTTTAAACACGCTTTGAAATTGCTTAATCCCCGATTCTCCAACATAAAAAACTGTGTCGAAGATTTCAAATGCTTTTTTGGCTAATTCAGTATGAATACTGTTTGATTCATTTCCCAAATCAACAATTCCCGAAGTAATGAGAACTTTTTTTGGATGCTTAATATGGGCAGCTAAGTTAATTGCAGCAACAAATCCATTTAAGTTGCTTGATCCACCATCGTCAATTATTAAACTTCCCGTCTTTGTGCTGTATGAATAAATAAATTTGTCGTCAGGAACAAATTTTGAAATTGCCTCAACAATATCCTTGTCACTCACTTCAAGCTTTTTAGCTACTAAAATAACCATTACAATTATTTCGAGATAATGCATTCCTAGCAAATTAGTATTAACTTGCTGGCCAGCAAAAACAAATTGAAGTTTTCCAACTTTGTTTAAGTGAGCCTTCATTGTAACGGAATTTTTGTTATCGATTTTTGCTTCAAGAATTTCGAGATTGCCTTTTGAAATTGAATCTTCACTTATTCCTTTTTCACAAATTCTCTTAGCACCTTTGTCATTCCCGTTCCAAATCACAACTGAACCGGAAGCTAAAGATTTAACTAGCTCAGATTTAGCTTCAATAATTGCTTCGATATTGCCAAATAACCCCAGATGTTGCTTCGCTAAACCCGTGATAATGGCCATATTCGGCTTAAACCACGATGCTAGTGTCTTTATCTCACCTTTTTTGTAGGCCCCATATTCAAGAATCATTATTTCTTGATTTTTAAATCCTTTATTGATACTTTGAGCAACAGAAAATTTAGTATTAAATGATTTAGGAGTTTTAAAAACATTATATTTTTTTTCTAAAACCGTTGCTAAAAGTAATTTTGTAGAAGTCTTTCCATAACTTCCAGTAATCCCAATGATATTTGGTTTTATTTTTTTAACTTTTGCTTTTGCGGATAATAATTCTAGCCAAACTCTAAATAAAGCAATTAAAGTTGTCGGCAAAATTGAAATCATTACTAATATTGGCGTGATTATTAAATAAATTAATAAACCCAATAATATGTAAAGTATAAAAACTAGACTCCCAAATACAAAACTTTTTACAACTAAACATGTCACTAAAAATGAAAACAAGATTATAAATATAATTGTAACAATTAATATTCGCGAAGTTATTTTAGGTCGCTTTAAGCCAGTTCTTGAAAAATCTTTTTTTTGAGGAAATATTCTGAACAGCTCTTTTTTGCCTTCGTCAGATTTTATAAATAGAATTAATCTATCGATGCGATATTCTTTTTGTTGAACAACCGCCAACCATCTTAACGCTCTAATAAAAAATGATGTAAAAAAGATTGCTAGTATTGAAAGAGTTTTCATTTATTCCCTTCAGTTTCACAACCAGTATTTTTTAAAATAAAATCATTGACTAATTTTGCAGTTTCTTTTGAATGAGTGAATTGAGGTGAATGCCTGCCTTCTTTAATAAAAACAAGTTCACTATTAACAATTAACTGATGCATTTTTCTAGCATGCTTAACCGGAGTAGTTAAATCATTCTCTCCCCAAATTATTTTTGTAGGACAATTAACTTTTGACAAATCATTAAGAATTTCATCGTCCAAAATTTTAGACATCGTTCTTCTTAATAAAGGCGGAGCATTTCTATAATCAGTTTCTCTAGCAAACTTGTAAATAATGTTTCTAAAAAATTCAGACTTAAAAAAAACTTTACCAACTTTTGCAAGTATTAAGAAAATAGTTCTTTTAATAACTGCTTTTGAAGCCATGTCTCTGATTCCAGAACTATCCACTAAGATTAGTTCTCCAATTTTTTTGGGATTTTGAGCTACATATCTAATAGCCAAATGTCCACCAAAAGAATGCCCTAATAAAATGACTTTGCTGTTACCAAGTTTTTTATCGATCTCACTATCAAGCCAAGATAAATAGTTATCCATATTCCAAACTTCATTTAACGGTGCTGAAAGTCCAGGAATTTTTAGAAAAATTACTTGCAAACCACTCGATTCCAACTCGTCTATAAATGGTTGCCACATTTTTTTGTTTTCCTCAGCTCCTCTAACAGCCCAACCATGGAGTATAAATATTGTTTTCATCGTTTATTTTGAGACCAATCTTTGTTTAGAATACATTCTTGAGTCAATTGTAGTATATTTTGAGTGTTTTAGCAGTTTCAGTTCTACTTTTCAATTTAAAAGTTGCATCTCTTTGATTCTTAAGTATACTAACAAATATATGAAAAACTCACGAATAATTGCTCTTACAACCCTTCTGATTTCAACTACAATATTATTTTCCGGATGTACCAACCCAGAAGATGCTGACACTTCAAAAGATTTACCAGAAGATATTAAAATAAATTTTGATCCAAATAATAATGATTCAGGTATAGAATTGACAGATACTAAATTAACTAATAAGGAAACAACCTCGCCAATGCCAAACAAACAATACAAAACAATCGAAGATTTCAAAAAAATTGATGCCACTCAAGCAGTTTTTGAGACAACTAAAGGTACTCTAGTCATTGATCTATATAGAGACAAAACACCTCTTACAACAGCAAATTTCTTAGACTTAATAGATAGCGGTTTTTATGATGGAATTATTTTTCATAGAGTCATCCCTGGATTTATGGCCCAAGTCGGTGACCCTTTCACAAAAATAGCAGGAAACGAGAATATTTGGGGAACGGGAGATCCAGGATATAAGATAATGGATGAATTCGATTCTACACTAAAACATGATTCGGCTGGAATTCTTTCAATGGCTAACTCAGGACCAAACACCGGTGGTAGTCAAATATTTATTACATATGCCCCACAACCTCACCTAGATGGGAAGCATGCAGTTTTTGGAAAATTGGTCGAAGGTATGGACGTCCTAGAATCTATTGAAGTCGGTGACAAGATCATCAAAGCAAGCTACAGATAGTAGAATGAGATAATTAATGTGGAAAAGAATCTTAATATTATTAGGGATAATTTCTGCAACAGTTTTTGCAATTCTGATTTTCTTAGTCACACGCACATTCAACCAATTAAATAATGGAAATTTTCCAGAAGCAAGAGAAACTGCTCTAAAATGCCTTTATATTATTGAGCCTCTCTCAAAAATTACTTTTTCTAACAATACTGACCTTGAATTATTTAAAAATTCATTATATTTGATCAGTGATATTCCCTCTTATACTGACACCCTAATCTCAGCCAGCAACTTAAATCACAAAAACAACTATATTTTTGATATTTCAGGTTTAAAAATTACTTTGATTGATCTAGAACAAAAAATTCAAATTATTGACAATCAAATTAATCAATCAAAAATTGCAAACAAAATAATTAGTGAAGAAAAACTTCAAAAGTTTCATCAATTTTCTGAATCTTTGCCTGATATGATAAAATTTTTAGATAGCTTTTCAAATCAGGACCAAAAAATTATTATAGTTTTTCAGAACTCGGATGAAATTCGAGCAACTGGTGGTTTTATGGGCTCTTATGCTGTTTTAGATATCGTCAATGGAAAAGTTACAGAAATTGTAACCGAGGATATATACGATGCAGACGGACAGTTTGAAGGATTCATCGAAGCTCCAAGCGGTGTTAAAGAATATCTAAGTGATAGTAAAGGTTTGAGACTACCAAACGCCAATTGGAATCCAGATTTTCCAACAAGTGCTGAACAAATATTGCAATTTTTTGCACTTGGAAATAAAAAGAATGTCACTACTCTTATTGCTGTTAATCCAGATTATGCAAAACTAATTTTATCAATTACCGGCAGAATTACACTTAAAGATTATAATACGATTGTCGACAGAAATAATATCACTGAAGTACTTAGATCAAGAAGAGGCACCTTCTTTCCTGGAAGTACAGAAAAAAAACACATTCTTTCTCAACTACTAACACAGTTACAAATTAAGATTAGTAATCTTGACGAAAAATCGAAAATTAATATTCTTCAAGAAACTATAAATCAATTTGCTTATAATAATATTCAACTTTATTCAAATGTCGATGAGATAGACAAAATATTTTCAAAATATAGTTTTAGACAAGAACTTGGTTTTAAAAAAAATGCAGATTATCTCTTTCTAGTAGAATCAAATGTCGGAATAAATAAAGCAAATAAAAATATTACTAGAGAGGTTTTTATCGATAAAAAAAACAATGAAACTTTAATAACTGTTAATTTTAAAAATAACAACTTATCACCAATGATTTCAAATTTATCTGAATTAATGGGTGATGAAATTGAAAATGTTAATGAATCTAATAATAGTAATAAAGCCAATCACCTTGGATACGTAAATTATCAAAGAATATTCTTAAAACAAGAACAGAATTTAGAATACATTAAATATAATGACTCGCTGATTGTTGATTGGCATGAAACCACTATTAAAAATTCAAAGAATGAAGAATTTAAAGAAATTGGTTTTATTATCACGCTTATGGAACAGGAAAATTCTGTGCTGGAAATTTATCTAACCAATAACCAACAAAATGAAAATCAAATTTACATTCAAAAACAGCCAGGTCTTCCTGCAACTCCGTACACAATTAAAAAAGACTCCTTTATTACTCAATTTCTACTAGAACAAAATTCTCTGATTAATCTCCAATAAACTAGATTCGTGATAAAATCATTCTATGAATTCAAGTCACGAACCATCGCTACTTATCGAGAATGCAAATATCTATTTGTCTTCAGCCGATATAAACAAACTAAAAAAAGAACTAAGTGATTTAGAAGAAAAAACTTTTTTACCTAACTTCTGGCAGTCTAAAGAAGCAAAAAAAGTGATGAAAAATACCTCGCTTGTCAAAGAAGAGATTGAGGATTTCGAAACAGTGAAAAATTTAAATGCTGAACTACAAACGTATCAAGAATTAGTAGCCGAGGAAAAAGATGCGGAAACTGTTAAAAATCTTGAAATAGATTTACGTATCACTTGCTCAAAATTATCAAAAAAACTTTATGAGTTGAAATTAAAACAATATTTAAACAGTAAATATGATAACTATGGAGCTATTTTATCGGTTCACTCTGGTCAAGGTGGAACGGAAGCCATGGACTGGGCCTCAATGCTCAAAAGAATGTATTCACGATTTTTTGAAAGAAAAGGTTGGAAAGCAACGTTGATTTCAGAATCCCGCGGTGAAGAAGCCGGAATAAAATCTGCAGAATTCCAAATTGATAGCCAGTATGCCTACGGATATTTAAAAAATGAACAAGGAACACATAGATTAGTCAGACAAAGTCCCTTTAATGCCGATAATCTTAGACAAACTTCTTTTGCATTAGTCGAAACGTTACCATTAATAGACGAAAGCGATGACGAAATAGAAATAAATGATTCAGAATTAAATTGGAATTTTTCAAGAGCCGGTGGAGCTGGCGGGCAGAATGTTAATAAAGTAAATACCGCAGTTGAGTTAACTCATGTTCCAACTGGAATTGTAGTCAGATGCCGAGAAGAAAGAAGCCAAGTTCAAAATAAAGAAAAAGCACTTATAAAACTTAAAAGAAAATTAGCACAAATAGAAGCCCAAAGACTTCAAGACGAGCTAAATAAAGAAAAAGGAGTTCATGTTAACGCAAGTTTTGGCAGTCAAATTAGAAACTACGTTTTGCACCCTTACAAATTAGTAAAAGACACTAGAACTCAGGTAGAAACTACAAACACGGAGGCTGTTTTGGACGGTGATATAGACATATTTATTCAAGAAGAAATAAAATTATAAATCAGTTATAATTAAATATATGAAAAAAATTGACATTATGGAAGACATCGAGAACAAAGCCGTAGTTGACGATGATTTGCTTCTAGAGCATAATCAAAAATCTCCTGAATTGGAAAGTATTCGAACAGCTAACATAGAGAAAGACATATCAATGAGAAGTACTTCAAGATTATTTATAGTTTTAACAATTATTGCAGTCCTATCTGGTGTAGGTACAGGTTTTGGAAGTTTCAAGCTTTTTGCAAACAAATCTAACTCGTCCGAATCAAATCTGGCTCTTCAAGAACTTCCGACTGCCGGAAAATTAAATGTTGGGGATACATTTGGAAGTAAGGACGAATCGTTTAAAGATTCCGCCGAAGGGTACTTAGAAGTTGGTGGTCTCGATGGAGAAGGTTCTCATAAACTTTTAAGACCAGGTGGCGAATCCCAAACAGTCTACTTAACATCATCAGTCACCGATCTCACGCAACTCGCTGGAACAGAAATTAAAGTATGGGGAGAGACTTTTAAAGGTCAAAAAGCAGGCTGGTTAATGGATGTTGGTAGAGTTGAAGTACTAAAAGTTGACGCAGAGTCTCCCGCAGAAGAATAAACCTCAATTCAATCTTGCAAAGTCACTAGTAAACAGGCTAGACTAGGTTTAAATTATGATTAAATTTACCTCAGTCAGCAAATATTTTCCACCAGACTCTTACGCAGTTAATGATATTTCTTTTGACATTGATGATGGCGAATTAGTCCTTCTTACAGGTCCTTCTGGATCTGGAAAAACCACCATCATGAAATTATTGACAAGAGAACATCTGGCAACTTCGGGTGATATCTTCTTTGCTGACAAAAATATAAATGAAATCAAACAATCGCAAATTCACGAGCATAAAAGGAAGATTGGCGTTATCTTCCAAGATTACAAACTGCTCCCAGAGCTAAATATTTGGGAAAATATAGCTCTCCCCCTTTCTATTATTGGCAAAAAACAAGAAGAAATTGAACAAAGAGTAACTGATCTTTTGACACTAATTTCCCTGACAGACAAAGCTTTTTTATTTCCAAAACAACTTTCTGGCGGAGAGGCTCAAAGAATTAGTATCGCTAGAGCATTATCCACCGGTCCAACAATTATTTTTGCAGATGAACCAACTGGAAATCTAGATAGGGAAACTGCTCTTGAAATTGGGAAATTACTTCAAAAAATAAATTCTTTTGGAACTACCATCATCTTAGCAACTCATGATCATGATATTATGGAGTTATTCAAAGGAGTTAGACAAATTGAACTCGAAAAAGGCAAAATCAAAAAAGACACTAAGCCAAAAAAAGAATCCAAACCGGATGTGAAATCCAAGTCAGATGTGGAATCAAAACCAGATGTGGATGATAAGAAAAAAATTAAATCAAAATTAAAAGAAACGAAAGATTACAAATTAAAGAACACAGATAAAAAGAATAAAACAAAATAAAGAAGAATATGAGTTCACTAGCAACTGCCCTAACCACTATTAGAAGATCTCCATACCAGGCCTTAACCTCAATTATCATGGTTGCTGTAACATTTTTTGTAGGTTTTTCATTTTCACTTTTTGTTATCGGGGCAAGTAAAGTTCTTCAGCATTTTGAAACCAGACCTCAGATAATTGCTTTTTTCGAACTAGAAACTCCAATTACTGATATTGAAAAAACCGCAGAAAAGATTAGAGCAAAACCTTACGTAGAGTCAGCAAAAATAATTACCCAAGACGACGCTCTAAAACTCTACCAAGAAGAAAACAAAAATGATCCGCTCCTACTCGAGTTAGTTACTGCTGATATTTTGCCAGCAAGCATTGAAGTCTCTGGACGAAACATTGAATCACTTATTAATATAAAAAATGATTTTGATGAATTCAATCAAGTGGAAGACGTAGTTTTTCAAGAAGATGTAGTTTCCATTCTTTCAAAATGGATTAATACAGCTGAAATTATTGGAATCTCAGCAACTTCAATCTTAGCCTTAATTTCTTTTCTAATAATCATGATAGTGATCGCAATGAAAGCTACAGCTCAGAAAAAATCTATTACAGTAATGAGAATACTTGGAGCAACTAAAGGATATATAAAAATTCCGTTCATGTATGAAGGAATGATCTATGGACTCGTGGGCGCTACGATTGGTTGGTTGGTTACTTTTTCAATATTACTTTACTTAACTCCCTCTATTAATGAAGTATTAGGCGAAATTAAACTTCTTCCAATTCCTATAGAATTCTATATTATTCATGGCACTATAGGCATACTTTCTGGAGTTTTCCTTGGAGGATATGCAAGTTTAGTTGCAATTCAAAGATTAATAAGAAATTAACTCGATAGGCTCGTGCTGACATCACCGTTTAACTAGTTTATTGAGTTTACTATGATCAAGAAAATACATTTATCAGTCGTACTTTTTCTCATTTATATATTCTTTGGATTAGTTGTGAATGTAGTCAATGCTCAGGATTGTGAAAAAGATTTTACTTGTGATAGTACCAGTTCAGATTACGACTCATGTCTGCAAAAAAAAATTAATTGTATTGAAAATCGATTAGGAGAAATTAGTAACGAAAAAACAACGCTCAACAGTACAATTAGTGTTTTCAATGGCAATATAAATATTCAAGAGTTACAAATTCAGCAAAGGGAAGCTGAAATAAGCAAACTTGAAAAAGAAATTGAGGCATTAGGTGACAGAATCTCTGGATTGAGCATTTCACTTGACCGACTAGCCACGCTGCTGGTAGATAGAATTAGAACTCAATATAAACAAAAACAGTCAAATCCTTTAGAAATTCTGCTCACTTCTAACTCTCTTTCAAAATTTATTAATCAACATCGATATTTAAGTCTTGCTGGAAAACAAACAGCGGATGCCATGCAAAAAGCTCAAACTCAAAAAGTTTTTTATGATGAACAGAAAGATATCAAAACAATCAAACAAGATGAAATTGAAACTAAAAGATATCAATTACAACTTGAACAAAATAATCTAGTTGCTCAAAGGGAAGAAAAGAAAAATTTACTTACCGCTACTCAAAATGATGAGCAGAAATTTCAAAAATTGTTGAAAGAAGCTAAAGAACAAGTTGATGCAATAAAAAGATACACCGCAAATAAAGACATTTCATTACTATCTAATATGACAAAATGTGATGATTGGGGCTGTTATTATAATCAAAGAGATAGCGCCTGGGCTAATCAAATAATTGGCAATAGTGGCATGACAATGAAATATGTTGGATGCTTAGTAACTTCAACAGCAATGATCACCTCACATTATGGTAAGACCCTCAGTCCAAATCAAATTGCAGGCAGCGCAACACCTTTCGTTCCATACTCAGCTGATATGATTAGAGGCTATACTTGGTCACTTAATGGAGTCAGCGTGTTAAGAGAAAGAATTTGCTACGACACCTCTTGCTTGGATTCAGAACTCTCTTCTGGAAAACCAGTTATTGTTAGAATCAAAGCTCAAAGTAGTTCAGGAGATCATTTTATAGTTATAACCAAAAAAGAAAATGATAAATATATTATGAAAGACCCTCTTGAAACAGATGGCAATAACATTCCATTTACAGACAAACACTCACTTTCAAATATTACTGCAGTTGACCGATTGACTATTTATTAGAAAGTCACATAACTCTACATTTTACACAAGAATAATACTTTAAAGTATTATTCTAATGAAGATAATTTTCTGTGTCATCTTATTTATTTTTACCACCATATTTTTTACTAAACCAGTTTTTGCTTCTCCAATAATAAATGAGATTTATCCAAAACCTAATGCAGAAGAAAAAGAGTGGGTAGAAATTTATAATGATTCTTCAGAAATTATTGATCTATCAGGTTGGATTTTGATGGACAAACTCAGTGCCCCATCAATTATTTTCCAATTTAATCAAATTCTTGACGATAAATTGGAAATGAAACCGCTCACTTATTTAGTAATTGAAATTGAGAACAATAAACTCAATAACACAGCTGATGGCGTATTATTAATAAATAGCCTTGGCGAAACCATTGATCAGTTTGAATATTCGAGCTCTGAACAAGGAAAGAGTTTTTCGTTAATTACAGAAAATAATCAAAAGTTAATTGCATTATCAGTTCCAAGCAAGGGACTTCCAAATCCTCTACCGACTAACACTGAAGATAACGAAACAGAAATAGTAATAGAAGATACACAAGAAATTAGCCAAGAGACCTTAATGGAATATCCTTCGCTTAAAATACACGAGATCATGTCATGTCCAGAAGAAAACAACCAGGAATGGGTTAAGGTAAAGAATCCAAATAATGAAGCTGTAAATCTCGATAATTGGTTGCTAAAAGATTCTGCAAATAACCAAATGCTTCTTAGTTCAAATAAAGAAATACCAGGTATATCTTTTATAACCATTTATCTAAAAAATAGTATTCTAAATAATTCTGGTGATACAATAACTCTACTTGATCCTAATAAAAATATAATAGACACTCTAAATTTTGGACAGTGCTCAATTGGGGTCCCAATTTCTTCAATAGATACTTCAAATGAAAGTAACAGTTCTCAACAAAAAATAACTTCAACAACACAGTTATTTCCAGAAGATAAACTCGATGTTGATAAAAAACAAACTATTACAGATAGTACATCAGCCCAAAAAATTTCAAATTTAAAAAGAATAAATGGATTACTTTCGGTCAGTAATGCTGATAAATCTTCTACGGCCAAAACAGATAATTACATCTCAAAACAAGTGGTGGTTAAAGACAATAGTTTGCCAAAAATAGCCATAATCAGTGTTATAATTGGAGGTGCAATGCTAGCAAGTTCTGGATTATTCTTTATCAAATGAAAAAATTTAACAAAATATTGAACGCTTATCTACCACCTATTCTCTGGGCAACCTTTATCTTTATCTTATCATCTCAAAGTGTAATTGCCGGCTTTCAAGAATCAGGTTTTGACTTTATTTTTAAAAAAGCTGCTCATCTCTTTGTCTATTTTATCCTTTATTTACTTTTAAAAAGGGCTGTAGACCAAACTACAAACTTAGAAACGTCAACAAAACATCTTTACGTTCCGATTTTAATTTGCCTGCTTTATGCCGTGAGTGATGAATTCCATCAATCACTGGTTCCTGGGAGGTATGCTACCTTAAGAGACATCGGTTATGACATGCTCGGAGTCAGTGTTGCGTTCTTAAGAAGATATAATTTTATTTAATTTGCAACATTTTGAAGATTGACAGCTGAAGAAAATAAGTGATAATGATTGATCTAAGTCGCTCTATATGAGGCTAATTAATAATTATTAAAAGGGAATAAAAATGACTAAATCACAATTGGTTGCTGTTATTGCAAAAAAAGCTCACTTAACAAAAAAAGCTTCTTCAGATGCTATCGAAGCACTGTTTGAAGAAGTCATCCGTTCACTTAATAAAGGTGAAAAAGTAGTTATTTCAGGATTCGGAACATTTTATGTTAGCAAAGTTGGAGACAAACAAGTAGTCCCTTTTGGTAATGAATCTAAAAGACAGACAATCAAAGGTCATAAAGTTGTTAACTTCAGAGTTGGCAAACCATTAAAGAAACAAGTTTGGTAAACTAAAAAGCTACTTGGTAGATTTAAAATAAAAGTATTAAACCCCCGCTCGAGCGGGGGTTTTTGATAATGAACAGTCTCCTAATCATAGAACCTAAACTCTTATTGGGTAGATCGTCCCAGAGGTGCTAAAATAGCAACATGCTAAAGAAATATTATCTAATCTTTAAATTCATGTTTATTAAAACATTACAATTTAGAGAAGAAATTGCAATCTATGCATTCTTAGACGTCATTCCATTCTTCGTCTTATTCTTTTTATGGGGCGCAGTTTATTCAGGTCAAGAAAGCATTAATAATTATTCTTTTTCAGATATCGTTCAATACTACATATTAGTAGTTTTTATTCAAAGAATCACCGCAACTTACTTTGAAGGCTGGCGCTCCCAAGAGATTAGAATGGGTAAAATTGATTATTTTTTAACTAGACCGTTTTCCTACATCCACGAAATAATTTCAAGAGAATTGGGCGGGAAAATTGTCAACTTGATAATCTCTATTCCAATCCTAACTCTTTTTTATATATTTTCTTTAAAACTATTCCATGTTTCTAAAATTATTTTGGAGTTAAACAATTTATTTATGTTTTTAGGATTACTAGCAGCTGCATATGCTATTCAAATAATGATTGCGCTTTGGATTGTGCTACTGACATTTTGGTTCGAAGGATCTAGCGGTCTCGAACATTTTAAATGGATTCTTATTTCTTTATTTAGCGGTTCAACAATACCATTTGAATTTATGCCAGTTTGGTTACAAAATATTTTTAGTTTTTTGCCATTTAAATATCTAAGTTATGTTCCTATACAAATTATCCAAGGGAAAATGAAGCTACAAACTTATGATTATATTTTTATTTCATCTACTTTGGCAATCATGTTTTTATTTAGTAATTTTTTATGGAAAAAAGCGAGGTATAAATATTCCTCAGCCGGAGGATAATATAAATAATGAAAAAATATTGGAATTTATTTTGGAAATTCAGAAAAATTCAACTCATGAAAATGATGGAGTACCGGGGTGATTTTTTCTTCTGGCTAATAGTTTCAACCATGTGGACTGCTTTCAATTATTTTTTTTATTACTTGATCATTGGCAATAGTAAAACTATAGCTGGATGGAGTTACGATGAAGTTCTCATTTTACTTTCATTTTTTACCATGCTGGACGCTTTTACTTGGTCAGTATTCTATCCAAATATGGTTAACTACACCGAATCAATTTATCAAGGTAGCTTAAGTAATCTTTTGCTCTTACCAGTTAACAATATTTTTATAATTTTAACTCAAGAAGCAACCTATCATAATGTTCCAAGATTTTTTATCGGCCTTATAGTTTTAATTAGTACTGCAATCAAAATGCAAATTGAAGTTACAATTTATCAAATACTTTTAGCCACATTGGTTTTTATAATTTCTATAATATTTATATATAGTGGCTGGTTCCTTCTGGCCACACTGACTTTTTGGGCAGAAAAATTAAACAATATTAATGAAATAATGCCTGGGTTTAGAAGTGTCTATCAAATGCCAGCGAGAATTTACACGGGATTAACAGGATTTATAATTACCTTTATTTTTCCACTAGGATTAGTTACAACTTTACCCAGTGAAATACTTTTAAACAGAAATAATATCTTTGATATTTTTTATTTTTTTATGTTCACCTCTGTTTTTGCATATTTAACAATTTTATTTTATAAATTTTCAATTAAAAAATACTCAAGTGTTGGAAATTAAGGTATAATAAAAAGATAGCTTGAAAGGCATAAATGATCACTATTAAAGTCAGCAATCTAAAAAAATATTTCAAAGTCTATAAAAAAGAACCTGGACTTTGGGGCTCCATTAAATCTCTTTGGAAAAGAAGTTATGAAACTGTAAAAGCAGTTGATGATGTTAGTTTTGAAATTGCCGAAGGTGAGATTGTCGGTTTTATCGGTCAAAATGGGGCTGGAAAAACCACCACACTAAAAATGCTCTCTGGTCTTTTATACCCAACAGATGGAAAAACTACTGTTTTAGAATTTAATCCATGGGATAGAAAACCTGAATTTCAAAAACAATTTGCCTTGGTCATGGGACAAAAGAACCAACTTTGGTGGGATTTACCAGCAATTGAATCCTTTCACCTAAATAAAGCAATTTACGAAATTCCGGATAAAATTTTTGATGAAACATTAGCAAAGCTATCAAAAATTTTAGATGTTGAAGATATTTTAAGAATTCAGGTTAGAAAACTGTCGCTAGGTCAAAGAATGAAGTGTGAGATTATTGCGGCCTTGCTTCACAATCCAAAAGTTTTATTTTTAGATGAACCAACTATTGGTTTAGACGTCGTCATGCAAAAAACCTTAAGAGATTTCATTAAAACTTACAATAAAGAATTTGGAGCAACAATCATTTTAACTAGCCACTACATGGGCGATGTCAAAGAGCTTTGTGAAAGAGTAATAATTATCGATAAAGGTCATAAAGTTTATGATGGCAAATTAGCTGACATTATTAATAAATATGCTCGAAATAAAATTCTTTCACTGACACTTGAAAACTCAATAACAAAAAATGATCTCGAACAATTTGGAACTGTAAAATCATTCAAAAATAACCAAGCAACTTTGATAGTGCCTCGCAAAGAAGCAACTAAGATAGCTTCTAAAATTTTAAATCAATTTAAAGTTAATGATTTGAATATTGAAGAAGTTCCAATAGAAGTTGTGATTCGAGAGATCTTTGGCGCTAAGAAAATCCATTAAATGACCAAATATTTAACACTCCTTAAAATAACCTGGCAAAACAGTCTAGTATATAGGTTAAGTCTCTTCACATGGCGTCTTAGGTCATTCTTATCCAGCCTTATGTCTCTAACTGTGTGGACAGTGATTTTTACCTCAAACAACAGTGCTTTTGGCTATTCTAAAGAGAGCATGATTACTTATATATTCTTAGTTGCCTTCTTGCAAAGTATGATCATCGCTTCTTCTCTTAATGGCCTAGCAAGTAGACTATACTCTGGAGAAATTAGTAATTATTTATTGAAACCAATTAATTTATTTGGTCTATTCGCAATTCAAGAAATTGCGGACAAAATTAAGAATCTACTTTTCTTGTTTTTGGAATCTCTATTTTTATTTTTAATTTTCAAACCAATTATTGTATTTCCTGATTTGAAATTATTCTTGTTATTTTTAATATGGTCATTTGGAGGTTTAATTTTAAATTTTATTATCACACTTCTTTTCGGTAGTTTGGGTTTTTGGAGCCCTCAAGTATGGGGACCAAAGTTTTTATTCTTCATGATTCTAGATTTTACAGCTGGAAAACTTTTTCCATTAGATATTTTACCAATTATGCTCCAGAAAATAATTTACCTTACGCCTTTTCCATACCTATCTTTTGTTCAAATTCAATTATTTCTAAATCGACTTAATTCCCAAGACATTCTTAAACATACAGTTATTCTAGTTTTTTGGATATTTATTTTGGGAACAATCACAAATAAAATTTGGAAAAAGGGATTGAAATCTTATGAATCAGTAGGTATCTAAATTAATATGAGACTAAAAACATATTTTAATGTTTGGAAAATTTTTGGCTTTAACGCCATTCAAGAGAATCTTGTAAATAGGGGCTCAAACATTTTATTCATGATCGGCAAAGTACTGCGTTTTTCATTTTCATTAATTTTTTTGTTTTTAATTAAAAATACAGTCAGTAGTTTTGCAGGATATACTTCAGCTCAAATGATTGTTTTTTTTCTCACATATCAATTTATAGATTTAATTAGTCAAATTTTTTATAGAGGTACGTATGTATTTAGTAATGAAGTTCGATTAGGATCTTTTGATGCTTATTTAACTAAACCTATCAATCCTTTGTTTAGAGCCTTAACCGGTAAACCTGATATAAATGATGCTATTTTTATGATTCCTTCATTAGCTGTAAGTTTTTATATTTTCAATAATCTTGATATTTCTGTAACTTGGTTATCACTTGTATGGTATTTAATTCTCGTAACAAATGGTTTATTAATCATTACCGCCATAAATATCCTAATTTTATCTATTGGTATTCTTACAACTGAAACTGAAGGAATTATTTGGATTTATCGTGACTTAAGTTCAATGGGCAGATTTCCAATTGGAATGTACATGCAACCATTACGGTTTGTGCTTTTCTTTATTATCCCCATTGGAATGATGATCACAATTCCTACCGAAGTTTTATTAGGTGTCAAACCCTCATTTAGTATTTTTGTAACAATTCTTGTAGGAGTTGGAAGTTTAATTGCAAGTTTAAAATTTTGGAACTGGGCTTTGAAAAAATATTCAGGAGTTGGAAGTTAAAAAGTTTAACGCTTTGGAGATTGTCTCTTTCTTCTTGCTTTACCACCCATACCAATTTTTCTAGTTTCTTTCATTCTATCATCTCTAGTAATTAGTCCTGCTGGTTTAAGCAATAATCTGAATGATTCATCATATTTAACTAATGCTCTAGCAATGCCATGAACAACTGCATCTAGTTGTGAAGAAGATCCAGATCCTGAAACTTTAGCAATAACTGAAAACTTGCCTTTTGTGCCAGTTAATTCAAATGGATTGTTATATCTTAATTTTGCATCACTGATGGTGTCAAAATACTTACCTACAAGCTTGTCATTTATGATAAAATCGCCTTCAGACTCATAAAGCCTAACTCTAGCGGTTGCAACTTTTCTTCTACCAACTGCTTCGTAGTATTTTCCGGTTGGAACTGTTAAGTTTGAAGAAGTTTCAGACTCAATTCTCTTCACAAGCTTTTTAACTGGTTTAGATTTTTTAACAATTTTTTTGATGATTTTTTTCTTTTTATTTAATTTTAATGCCATAACTGGTTATGCTCCTAATTGACTTTCGTGATTATGATCTGGACCTGCGTATACCTTCAAGCGAGCCATTCTTAGATCTTGTAGTTTATTTTTTGGTAACATATTTTTGACTGCGTTTTCAATAATTCTTTCAGGAAATTGAGCTCTTACTTTAACTAAATTTCTTTCTTTGAAACCACCTGGGTAGCCAGAGTGTCTATAGTATTTTTTATCTTCTTCTTTGTTTCCAGTAACTGCAACTTCAGCAGCGTTGATAACAACAACATAATCACCTGCATCGATATGAGGGGTGTACTCTTTTTTGCCTTTACCAATGAGTTTGGTTGCAATATCAGTACAAATGCGACCTAAAACTTTATCCTTAGCATCAACAATGTGCCATTCTCTTTTAATTTCGCTAGTTTTTTGTGTGTAAGTTTTTTGCATTATCTATTTTATTTCTTTCTTGGATTTTTTCTTTGTTGCAACAGCTTTCTTAGTTGGAGCTTTTTTTGCCACTGTTTTTTTTGCTACTGCTTTTTTTGCAACGGTTTTCTTTGCCACTGGCTTTTTTGCCACTTTTTCAGCTGGTTTTTTCTCTGCTTTCAAAGTACCTATTCTTGATGGCACTTTTGTTAAAGAAAGTTTTGATAATTTTGTATTATCTCCTCTTCTTAAACCAGCATCTTCAATAGTTGTAAAGCCGGAATTCTTATCAGAAAATTCAGGAGCAATTCTATCTACTAAAGAATTAACAACGTCTCTTCTGCCAAAAAACTTATGTAAGAGTCTTCTTGTAGCAAGTGTATCAACTTTTGCTTTTGAAATAATCTTATCAGCAATTCTTTTGATTTCTTTTGCTTTATTTTCAGTAGTAACAATAGACCCATGCTCAACTAAAGAACGTACCAAACCTTTGAACAATGCTTTTCTAGCTTTGCTGTCTCTATTAAAATGCTTAATTTTTACTCTATGTCTCATTGTATTACTCTCCCAAGTTTACGCCTTTTTTTTGTAATGCTGCATCGATCAATACGACACTTTTTCCACCTAAGTTTTTGACTTTAGAAACTACTTCTTTTGGTGCGCCAGTTAAATCTCCGACTGTTTTAAAACCACCTTTTCTAAGAGCGTTGGCAATTCTAGTTGGCAAATCTAACTCTTCAACCGTTAATCTTAATATTTCTGCTTCTTCTGGTGATAGAGTAATTTCTGGTTCAACTACTTCTGGTACAACTGGGTTAAATACTTGACCAAATTGTTTTGTTAAAATTTCTGCTGACAACTTAACGGCATCAATTGGAGAAATTGAACCATCAGTTTGAACGGTCATTATTAATTTATCAAAATCAGTAATTCTTCCAACACGAGTTTGTTCAACTTTGTATGAAACTTTAACAACTGGTGAAAATAAAGCGTCAAGAACGATGTCGCCTATAGAATCTGCTGATTTTTCATCTGCAACTACGTAGCCAATTCCTGACTCTACTCTCATTTCCATTTGAATACTTTTGCCCTTTGCGATAGTGCAAATTGGCAAGTCTTTGTTTATGATTTCAAATCCTGCTTCACATTCAATATCCCCTGCAGTTACTTCTTTTGGACCTTTTGCTGAAAGCTTTAGCAATCCAGTTTCATGAGTAGATGCAAAAACTTTGATTTGTTTGATATTTAAAGCCATTTCTAAGACATCTTCTTTTAATCCATCAATGGTTGAAAATTGATGATCTGCACCTTCAACTCTAAATTGAGTAATAGCCGTACCTGGCAATGAAGACAAAAGTACTCTTCTAAGAGCATTGCCAATTGTATGACCAAAACCATTCTCTAATGGTTCAATAATAATAGTAGCTGATGTAGCACTAGAATCTTTCTCTTTTACTTGAAAAGTTGGATTCATTCCTGTAATTAAGTTGTTCATATTTTTCTCCTTTGTTTCTTCTCCCCTGAGAACTTTGTTCTTTCGGGAATCTGTTTCTAGATTTTAATTAATAATATTTTTTATCTACTGTAGTACTCAACAATTAGTTGTTCTTCTATTGACTCTGTGACGTCTGTTCTCTCAGGCAATCTTGATACCTTAGCTACAGCACCTTTTTGTTCTAACCATGTGACTTTACTTGAATTTTCTTTTATTGCTTCTGAAATCAAAGGTATTTTCATTCCCTTTGAAGTTAAAGAAATAATGTCATTTACTTTTACTTGGTAAGAAGGAACATCCATTTTTTTACCATTTATTCTTATATGAGAGTGAGATGCTAATTGTCTTGCAGCGGCTCTAGTGCCTGTCCAACCCAATCTATAAATAGTATTGTCTAATCTTCTTTCAAGTAAACTTAAAAGAGCGGCACCAGTTGCTGTTGGATTCTTACTAGCTTCGGTATAAAGCTTTCTAAGTTGTCTTTCCAAAATACCATAAATATACTTAACTTTTTGTTTCTCATTAAGTTGAGTTCCATAATCAGAAGTTTTTCTTCTTGATTTTGCACCGTGTTGACCTGGTTTAGAAGTCAAACGTCTTGCAACTTTAAGAGCGTTGGTCTTAAGACCTAAGTCTTCACCAATTTTTCTTGCTAATTTATTTTTTGGTCCAATGTATCGTGCCATATTACTTGTGCCCCTTAGGGTATTTTCTTACTTGTTATGTTTTGCTTTTCTTGGTCTAGTTCCGTTATGAGGATCTGGTGTCATATCAGCAATCATACTGACTCTAATACCTTGAGCTCTCAAAACTCTTAATGTAACGTCTCTTCCAGGACCTGGTCCTTTAATGAATACATCTACTGTATTCATTCCAAATGCTCTTGCCTTATTAACAGCATTTTCAACTGTAATGGTAGCCGCATATGGGGTTGATTTTCTTGATCCTGAGAAACCTGCTTCACCTGCTGTAGACCAGCAGATAACATTTCCTACATCATCTGTAACACTCACCATTGTAGTGTTAAATGTAGCGGTAACATATATTCTGCCTTTAGGAACAGCTTTGGTTACTTTTTTTAGTTGCTTACTTGTAGTTGTGTTCTTTCTTTCTTGAGCCATGATAATTATTTACCTTTTTTTGCTGTTTCTAATTTTGTTGCCATTTCTTTAGACATAGCACCAACTGTTTTTCTCTTTGAACCACCTCTAGCATTTCTAGAGTTTGTTCTTGTTCTTTGACCTCTAGCTGGAAGCTTCATAATATGACGCATTCCTCTATAGCTTCTAATGCGCTTCAAACGGTCAATATTATCGCTTACGTGTCTTCTTAGATCACCTTCAAGTTCGTATCTGTCAAATATTCTTTGAATTCTGTTTACTTCTTCATTAGTTAAGTCTTTTGCTCTTTTATCTGGATCAACCTGAGCTTCTCTTAATACTGTTTCTGCTACGGTTCCTCCTACTCCATAAATAAATTGAAGTGAGAAAAGGATTTTTTTGTTTTCTGGTATATCAACACCAATAATACGAGGCATATATTCTTATCCTTGTTTTCCTTTATGTTTTGGTTCTGTACAAATACGTCTCAGAACTCCTTTACGCTTAACAAGCTTGCAATGAATGCAAATTGTTTTTAAAGATACTTTTACTTTCACTTTAGGCCCTTTCAGGGTTTATTTATGTCTTCTAATTTTTCAACAGGCTTGAACTATACATCAATTTATCAAAATTGAAAAGAATTAGTTTTACTGCGTAGCTTGTTTGGTTGATCTATAGGTGATTTTACACTTATTGAGGTCATATTTAGATACATATCCCCTGATTAAATCGCCTGGCATAACTCTAATTCTATATAATCTCATCTTGCCGACCAATGTTCCCAAGAGAATTTTGTTTATCATGGGTTTAACTTCTGAATCAGTTACCAATACTCTAAACATGGTATTTGGCAGGCAATTCTCAACCACACCTTCGACTTCGAAACGATCGTTGCGATCGGACTTCTTAGCAGTGGTGTCTACTTGCTTTTTTGATTTAGCAGATCTTTTATGATCTTGAACTTTACCCATATATACCTATCTGACAACAATTAATTAAAATGGAGTCAGAAGTTAGTATTATACCCCAGGGTATCTTCTCTGGCTATGGTCACAACCCAAGTTGGCCTCTCCTGCTTCGCAATTTATTTTATGTACACCCTTTCGGTGCACCTTCTTCATCTTGTACCAGATGGAAGCGCTAATTCGTCAGTATTTCAGGACCTTTTTTAGTAATTAGGACAGTCTCCTCAAACATGCCCGAAGTTGAGCCATCAATAGTTTTGTAAGTCCAACCGTCTGAAGACTCTTTCAAAGTTGCATTTCCCATAGTATACATGTTTTCAATAGCTAGAGTTTGGCCTTCGTAAAGCTTGACATTTCTGTCAGTTTTATCTGGTACACAAGGTATTGATGGCTCCATATGAAGCTCTTCTCCGACACCATGACCAGTTAGCTGAAAAACTACTCCATACCCTTTTCTCTTGAGTGGTTTTTCCATTGCTCGACTAATGTCATATACTGAATTGCCAATTTTTGCGCTTTGAATAGCTTTCTCTAATGATTTTTTACCAGTATTAAGGAACTCTCTTATTTCTGAGCTAACTTCTCCAACTGCAAAAGTAATTGTGGTATCTAAATGAAAATTATTATTAATTAGACCAATATCTATAGTAATAACATCTCCGTCTTTAATCACATTATTTTGAGGAATTCCATGACATACGCTATCATTTTTCATAATACATGTTGCCCATCTATAACCTGGAACAGTAGAAAAACTTGGCAACATACCAGCTTCTTTAATCAACTTTTGTGCTTGAGTCTCAATTTGCTCGAATGAGACACCGGGTTTGGAAAATTCGGCCAAATGCCTTTTAATAACTCCAAGAGCTTTTCCTCCTTCACGCATTGACTTAATCTTATATTCTAGAGTTTTGCTCATCTATTTATCTAATTCCTTGCAGATATCCTTAAAAACTTCATCAATATTCTTTTCGCCATCTACAACAATTAATTTGCCTTCTTTTTTATAAAATTGGATGACTGGTTCTGTAAAATTATGGAAAAGATCAATTCTTTTTTTGATAGCATGAATAGTTTCATCGCCTCGATCACTAGATCTACCAGCAAGTCTCCAAAGGGCCTCTTTATCAGAAACTTCTAGAAAAATAACTTTATCAACACCGCCATTAAAGGCATCAGCTTGAACCACAGTTCTGGGAAAACCATCTAAAATATAACCATTGGCATATTCTGGTTTTTCTAAGTATGTCAAAATAATTTCTAATGTTTTGTCGTCTGGAACTAGTGCTCCTGAATTAATTGTTTCTTTAAGCCATCTACCAATCTGTGTTTTTTCTCTAGCCATATCTCTAAAAATATGTCCTGAAGATAAATAAGGAATTTTATATTTATCTGCTAAGAAATTACCTTGGGTTGATTTCCCTGCTCCTTGAATGCCAATTAATACTAATTTCATTTTTTCCCTTTCGGTTTAAATTTATTATTACTAAATAAATCGATCGTAGTTTTGCTCAACTAGCATACTATCGACTTGTTTGTAGGTTTCTAATACTACTGAGACAACAATTAAGATGCTAGTTCCACTTACTGATAGTTGCCCTATACCTGTAAAAATTTGAGCTAATGAAGGCATAATTGCAATAAAACCTAAAAAGAATGCGCCTGCAATGGTAATTCTTGAAACTACATATTCCAAAAACTTTTTAGTGTTAGTTCCTGGCCTAATACCTGGAACAAATGCGCCGCTTTTTTTCAATTCATCTGAAATATCTTCTGCATTGAAAAAGATCATCGATGAAAAGAAAGTAAAGAAAAAGACAATGATAAAATAAAGAATCATATAGACTGGAGAAGTCTGTTGAAAATTAATTGTAAGCATATTTCCGATTTCAATAATCTTGGGATTACTGGAAGCAATCATTAATTTTGCTACAAATGATGGAACCAACATTATAGAAACTGCAAAAATAATCGGCATCACTCCAGCAACGTTTACTTTAATAGGTAAATGAGTTGTCTGGCCACCGTATGATTTCTTTCCTCTAGTTCTAGTAGCATATTGAATTGTGATCTTTCTAACTGCTTCATTCATAAATACAATCAAACCGATAATCATAAAAAAGACGGTAAAGAAAGAAACTCCAACAAAAAGCCTATTTGTGCCAGATAACAAAACCTGAGAAAACGAGCTGGGAAGTTGACTTACTATACCTGCAAATAGAATCATGGAAATTCCATTACCGATACCGTGAAGGGAAACTAATTCCCCCAACCAAGTAACAATTAAAGAACCAGCTACTAATGACAAAATCATCGCAATAAATGCTAGTGGAGAAGTTGACTCCAGCAAGTTTTGAGAACGTAAAAGCGCTAAGACAGAAATGCTCTGACCAACTGCTAATGGAACTGATAAATATCTAGTATATTGATTCAATTTTTCTCGACCAGCTTCACCGTCTTTCTGCATTTCTTTAATTTTTGGAACTACCATTCCACCAAGTTGCATTACAATCGAAGCAGTAATGTATGGGTTAATTCCAACCGCTAAAACTGAAAAGTTTGAAAGTGTCCCGCCTGAAAAAACATTTAGTAAACTTAAAAATTGATTTGAAGCAAATAATTGTCTTAGTTGTTGTAAATCTACAGAAGGAAGTGGAATGTGTGCGAAAAATCTAAATGCTAAAAGTATAGCTGCCGTAAACAAGAGTTTCTTTTTTAACTCCGGTGTAGAATTAATCTTTTTTAAAAAATCAGTTAATTTCTTCATAAGCACCTGATTAGGGTATAACTTTCCTGCTGTTTGTTCAATACTCGCTATCTTAATCTTCGATGATTCCACCAGCTTTCTCGACAGCTTTTTTTGCAGTTTCCGAAATTTTCAAACCTTTTATGGTTACTTTTCTAGTTATTTCACCACTTGCAATAATCTTTGCTTTTTTAAATTTAATATCAATTAATTTTTCAAGCTTTAAAGCATCAAGTGTAATAACATCAGTTTTCATTCTTTGAATTTGAGTTAAGTTTATCTCTGCAGATGGTCTGACAACTGTTAATCTACCCTTACCTCTTAACATAGGCAAACGTTTGATTAAAGGTAGTTGACCACCTTCAAACCATACAGGAATCTTGGAACCACCTCTAGATTTTTGACCTTTTTGACCTCTAGTAGATGTGTGACCACCTTTTCCAGAACCATAACCGTGACCGACGCGTTTTTTTGATGTTTCTGTAATTTTAAGTAAGTTTGTAAGTAATGACATGATATTATTTCTTTGCTTGTTCTTGAATTTTTTTAATTTTCTCTGCTTCTTCTGCTTCAACCTGAGCAATAGATTTTAACTTGATTCCCTTTAACTCAACAATTTTTTGAATTTCAGTTAAAGCTTCAAAAGTTGCATAAACACTAGAAGCTTGGTTCTCAGATCCAAGGATTTTACTTGAGATATCTCTAACTCCAGCTGCTTCTACAACTGCACGAACTGGTCCACCTGCAATAACTCCAGAACCTTTGGGAGCTGGCTTCAACATAACAATTCCGGCACCTTTTTTAACAGTGATTGGAAATGGAATAGTAGTACCGTCAAGAGGAACTGTAATCATTTTCTTTTTAGCTTTTTTAATGCCTTTTTTAATAGCACCAATAACGTCTTTAGCTTTTCCCAAACCCACTCCAACTCTTCCTTTTTTATCGCCAACAACCATTAGAACGGAAAAACCTACATTGTTTCCACCTTTGGTTTTTTTTGAAACTCGAGAAATTCTAATAACCTTCTCTTCGAATTCTTTTGGTTCGTTATTGCCAGAATGTTTGTTTGTGCTTGGTCGTTGATTCATGTTTTATACCTTTATTCCACCATTTCTTAAAGCTTCGGCGATTGCCTTGACTCTACCATGATATTTATATTGACCTCTATCAAAAACTACAGCGGTAATCTTTGCTTTTTTCATCTTGACTAGCAATTCTTCTGTGGCTTTGATAGCAGACTCTGTTTTGGTAAGTTTGTCTGTTTTCTTAACTGCTTTTCTGATCTTCATGTCACTCATTGTTAATAATGTTACTTCTTTTACATCATCAATTATTTGAATGTAAGAATACTTGTTGGCACGATAAACTGTCAATCTTGGTCTTTCAGCAGTACCAAAGATTTTGGAACGAACTCTAATTTTTCTGCTATCTGATTTGGTAGTGTAATGACTAATTTTTGGCATTATGCTGCTGCCTTTCCTTGTTTTCTAATAACAGTTTCATTTTCATATCTGATACCTTTGCCCTTATAAGGCTCTGGTGGTCTGATCTTTCTGATGTCTGCTGCTAATTGACCAACTGCTTGTTTGTCAATTCCTTCTATAATGATAGTGTCATTTCCTTCAACTTTAATAGATACTCCATTAACTGCTTTAACTTCAACTGGGTGAGAATACCCAACTGCTAAAAAAACGTTTGCTCCCTGAGCTTTTGCTCTATAGCCTGTTCCAACTAACTTTAAAGTTTTTTTGTAATTTTCTGTAACACCCAAAACATTATTTTGAATTAAACTTCTAATTAGGCCATGAAAAGAACGAGTTTGTTTATCTTCACTTTTTCTTTCAACAAGAATTTCGCCATCTTTAACTACAACTGTAATATTAGGTAAGCACAAAACTTTAAGTTGACCTTTAGGACCTCTTACCTCAACAATATTATTAGTAACGGTAGCTGTTACTCCCGCCGGCAATGTGATAGATTTTCTTCCAATTCTTGACATATATATTTAACCTTTTACCAAACTTGGCAAAGAAGTTCTCCTCCCAAATTTGCTTTACGAGCTTCTTTGTCAGTCATGACACCTTTGCTTGTAGAAACAATAGTAATTCCATAGCCACCTAAAGTTTTTGGTAATTTGCTTACTGGTGCGTATAATCTTCTTCCTGGTTTAGATAATCTCTTAACATCATTTACTGCTGGTAATTTTCCAATGTATTTTAATGTTATAACCAAATAATTAAATGGCTTACTTTCTTTCATACCGACCTCACTAACATATCCTTCTTTCAAAAGAATATCTGCGACAGCCTTCTTCATTTTTGAATAAGGAACTTCAACTTTAGAATGGCGAGCCATATATGCGTTCTTTATTCTGATGATGATATCTGATATTGGATCGGTTGTCATAATGTTTTTACTTACTTGATTTAACTACTCCAGGTAATTCTCCTTTTGAAGCTAACTCTCTAAATGTTAATCTACTTAAACCAAAAAATCTCATATAACCTCTAGGACGACCAGTTATTTTACAACGGTTTACTCCTCTGGTTAAAACTTTATTGACTTTTTTGACTCCTGATTTTCTCAAGGATTCTCTTAGTGCCAATAATTTTTTTGATTTTGCAACTTTTGATTTTTTAGCCATTTAAATTATTCCTTTTTCTCGAAAGGCATTCCAAATAATTCTAACATTCTGAAAGCCTTTTCGTCTGTTTTAGCTGAAGTTACTAATACTATTTGGAAACTTCTTATACGTTCTATTTTATCGTAATTAATTTCTGGAAAGATGATTTGTTCTTCCACTCCCATACTATAATTACCTGCATGATCAAAAGCAGTCTTTGAAACTCCTCTGAAATCTTTAACACGAGGTAATGCGACTGAGATTAGTTTCTCAAGAAATCCCCACATTCTTTTTCCTCGCAGTGTTACTTTAACTCCCAAAGGATCGCCTACTCTTAATTTAAAGTTGGCAATGGATTTATGAGCCAAAGTAACAACTGGCTGTTGTCCTGTGATGGTAGCAAATTGCTCAACGATATTAGCAATTGCCACTTTTCTAGCCTTTGGATCTTGAGGATCTGCAACACCAATGTTAACAATAATTTTTTCTAATTTTGGAACTTCAAAATCATTAGTTAACTTAAACTCCTTTTTAAGTTCTGGCAAAATTTTGCTAATGTATAATTGTTTTAATTTCATTTGTGCCCTTTTTCTGTTATGATTTTTCCTGTTTTCTTAAAAAATCTTGATTTTGTACCATCTTTAGCAACTTTAAATCCAACTCTGTCTGCTACACCCTTGTCATTAAGAATAGCGATACTTGCAGTGTGGAGCGGTCTCTCAACCTTAATTTTATCTCCTGCTCTGCCACTTACTGGTTTAATATGCTTGGTATATTTGTTTGCACCTTCAACCAAAACTTTATTTAGTTTTGGATAAACCTTTTTAATAACTCCAGATATTCCCTTATCTTTTCCTGCAGTTATTAGTACTTTGTCATTAAGTTTAAATTTCACTTTTGCCCTTTCAGGGTACAATAATTAGCCTATAAAACCTCTTGTGCTAAACTTGCTATCTTATTGAAACCTCTGTTCTTAACTTCTCTTGCGATTGGTCCAAAAACACGAGTTCCAACTGGAATTGGGTTTGCTCTTGATTCAATAATAACTGCTGCGTTATCATCAAATCTTACATACTCTCCAGAATTTCTTCTAACTTCTTTTCTGGTTCTAACAATAACTGCTTTAACAACCTCACCTTTTTTAATTGATCCAGTTGCGTCTGAAACTATTACAGAAGCAGCAACTATATCACCAACAACCCCAAATCTTTTTCTTGATCCACCATGAACCTGAATAACTCTGATTCTTTTTGCACCTGAATTATCAGCAATTTGTAGAATAGATCTTAATTGGATCATTACTTGGCTCCTCCAATTTTTGAAACTATTTTAAACTTCTTTGTTTTACTAATTGGTCTTGAAGCCTCAATAACAACTTCATCACCAACTTCAAAATCAATACCCTCATAATGACAAGCATATGATTTTGTACGTTTAACAGACTTTAGGTATAAAGGATGTTGCCACAATCTAACAACTCTGACTTTTGCAGTTTTGGTAGACTTCAATGATTCAACAGTGCCATTTATAGATTTCATGATTTATTTCCTATTACACTCTTAACTCTAGCAACATCATCTGCCAACAAGCAGATGTGGGTATTTTTTAACTTGCCTGCTCTTTTTTGCAATCTTGATTTTGCCAATAAGACTAACAATACTTCGAGCTGAAGATTAAGTTCTTCGATCGTTTTATCATGTAGTGCTTTTATATCGTTAGTTCTCATTTATCCCTTTAGGGTTTAATTATTTTTTAACAAATGCTGTTTTTACTGATAACTTGTGTCCAGCTTTGACGAAAGCCAAACGGGCTGTTTCTTCTGAAACACCACTTAATTCAAATAGTACTGATCCTGGTCTCACAACTGCAACGTGTTCCTTAACTGCACCTTTACCAGAACCCATTTTTACTCCAACTGGCTTACTAGTAATTGGCTTGTGTGGGAAAACTCTAACCCAGTACTTACCATCTCTTTTAGTCATAAAAGTGATTTTTTTTCTAGCTGCCTCAATTTGTCTAGCGGATACCCAACCTCTTGAGGTTGCTTGTAATCCGAATTCACCAAAAGAAACGTCTGTACCACGTTGAGCTGTTCCTCTCATTTTTCCTCTAAATTGTTTACGGTGTTTTTCTTTTTTTGGTTGTAGCATATCTTAGACTACCTCACCTTTATAAATCCATACCTTTATTCCAACATACCCAGAACGAGTTCTAGCTGGTACTTGGAAATAATCAATATTAGCTCTGATTGTCTGAGTTGGAACTGACCCTTGAAAATATTTTTCAGTTCTTCCAATTTCAGCTCCGTTAATTCTTCCAGAAAGTTGAATTTTTATTCCTTTTGCGCCAGCTTGCATAGTTTTTTCCAATGCTTGCATGACAGCTCTTCTGTGTGGGAATCGTTTAATTAATTGAGCTACAATTCTTTCTGCAACTAATTTAGAACTTAAATCTGGTTTTCTAACTTCTTCGACTCTTAAATCAATTTTAACTTTATCTTTTTGTAATTTTGAAACGTTTAAGATTCTCTCGATTTCCTTTTTAATTACTTCGAGATTTGTTCCACCTTTACCGATGACAACACCAGGACGAGAAACAAATAATACCACTTTAATTGCTTTTAAAGATCTCTCGATTTCTACATTTGTCACTCCAGCACTGATCAGCTTATCATTTAAAAATTTTCTAACTTTGTAGTCTTCAATTACTCTATCTGAATAATCTTTAGGATCTGCAAACCAACGAGACTTCCAACTAAATGTTGAGCCTATTCTGAAGCCAGTTGGATGTACTTTTTGTCCCATATTTTTATATTCATACCCTTTAGGGTATCATCGATTAATTATTTTAGTCTTAATTCCAGACTGTGCATTATACTACTTCTATAATTATTTTGCTTGTCCCTTTTTCTGTTTTGTATTACTAGCCTTTGTTAAGATCTTTTGAGTTGCAATTATTTTTCTAACTACCTTTTCAGTTGGCATTTTTCTGGTTGGGGTTGAAACTTTTGTATCAACCTCAGTTTTTTTTGTTTTTGTTACTTTTTTAACAGCTGGTACAATTTTCTTAGAAGCTGGTACAGTATTTTTAGATTCTGCAGCTTCTAACTCAACAGTAATATGACAAGTTCTTTTAACTATTGTGTGTGCTCGACCTCTACTGACAGCTCTAAACCTTTTGAGTTGAGGCGCTGGAATAACTGTGATAGCTTTAATAGTTAGATCTTCTAAAGTAAATCCATGATTGTGAATAGCATTGGCAATTGCTTGTCTAACTACTTTCAAGAGAACTAATGTTGATTTCTTCTCAATAACAGCCAATTGATTGATAGCGTCCATTAAAGGTAACTTCTTAATTTGGTTAGCTACTAATCTAACTTTTCTTGCTGTTTGTCTGGTATTTTTTTGTGTTGCTTTAATTATCATTTTAATTATTTTATAAACCTTAAGTTTTGGTTAAAGTACGTTTAACAATCTTACCGTGACCTCTAAATGTACGGGTTGGAGCAAACTCTCCCAACTTGTGTCCAACCATACTTTCGTTAACAAAAACTTCAACGAAATTTTTACCCTGATGAACCAAAAAAGTGTGACCGACAAAATCAGGCGAGACAACACAAGCTCTACTCCAGGTTTTAATTGGTGCTTTATCTCCAGAAGCCTTTTGAACCAAGACTTTCTTTAAAAGTTTTGGGTCAATGAATGGTCCTTTTTTGCTTGATCTTGACATAATTTTTTCCTATTTAACTCTTCTATCTCTAATTATCCATTTATTAGTTCTATGATTTTTCTTTCTAGTCTTTTTACCAAGTGCATGCTTACCCCATGGTGTTTTTGGATACTTCATACCAACTCCTGATCTGCCTTCACCACCACCATGTGGATGACTATCTGGATGTTGGGCTGTACCACGAACTGTTGGTCTAATACCCATTAAGCGTTTTCTACCTGCTTTACCAATCTTTCTGTTCTTCCAATCTTGATTTCCGATTTGGCCAATTGTAGCGTAACATTCTGCATTGAGCAATCTGAGCTCTTTAGATGGAAGTTGAATAGTTACATACTTTCCCTCTTTAGACTGAATAATAGCCGCCGTGCCTGCTCCACGAACCATTTGAGCACCTTTGCCAGCTCTAATTTCAAGATTATGAATAAACATTCCAATTGGGATATTTTTTAATGGCAAAGCATTGCCAACTTTCACTTCTGCTTTTTCTCCTGCAAGAATTATATCTCCTGCAGCTAATCCTTGAGGAGCTAAAATATAGCCTTTACTACCATCTTTGTAGTAGATAAGCGCTAAATGAGAACTTCTCATTGGATCATATTCTAATCTAATCACTGTACCTTCAATATCACGATTTTTACGTTTCCAATCAATAATACGTAATTTTTTCTTAACACCAGCACCTCTATGTCTAACTATAATATGACCTAGAAAACCTCTTCCTTGACGCTTTTTATGACCAGATTCCAATAAAGACTTTTCTGGTTTGCCCTTATGTAACTCGGAGCGATCAATATTTATTTGATGTCTTCTTCCGCTGCTAGTTGGTTTTTGTGTTATTAACATTATATTTTATTTTTCTGATGTATCAAATAAATCTATAGATTGACCTGAAATTAGAGTAACTAAAGCTTTCTTAGTTTTTCCGAGTTTAACTGTCATTCTCTTTTTACCAGTTCGCTTTAATTCTCTTTGATTGACAATAGTACGAATTTTTTCAACCTTGACTTCAAACAATTTTTCAATTGCTTCTTTGATTTGGTTTTTATTTGAGGTCATTTGAACTTCAAACACATATGTATTTTCGGTGTTTGCAAGTCTTAATGACTTTTCAGTTATAACTGGTTTAACAACTATATAAGGATTCATGATTTAACTTTCTTCATCAATCTTTTTTCTAAAGATTTCACTGCATCTTTGCTAAAAATAATTGCATCAGATGAAGCAACGTCTAGGGCATTAACTAATGAACCCTCCATAACATTAACTTTTTGAATGTTGCCGAATGCTCTTCTAATCAATTCATTATTACCATCAGTAGCTAATAAAACTCTTTTTCCAAAAATATTTAAGTCCTTCAAAAGTTTGGCAGCAGTTTTTGTTTTTCCATCAAAATCAGCTAAATTATCTGTAACAAAAATGTTTTCTGATTGCAAACTAAGTGCTATTATTAAAGCTTTTTTCTTCATATGCTTCGAAAGTTTTAAAGTCCAGTTTTCCAACCCTGTAGGACCATGAGCGACACCGCCACCTACAAAAATTGGAGCTGATTTTGCACCATGACGAGCATTACCTGTTCCTTTTTGTTTCCAAATTTTTCTTCTTGATCCAGTAACCTCACCTCTGGTTTTAACTTTGCTTGTACCTTGTCTTTTGTTTGAAAGGTAAACTCTAATTGCTTGACTTAAAAGTTGATCATTAGTTTTTGAACCAAAAATTTCATCACTAACTGTGATTGTTGAAAGTTTATTGGTTGGCGTAATACTTTTGATTTTCATGATTATGCTATAACCTCTTCTGTAATAACCTCTTCTTTTCCAGGAACAACTGTTTTGATTTCAATATTTGAAGCTTTGTAATCAATCTCAATTTTCTTTTTTTTACCAACTTTTGAAATTCTAATATCTGACATCATAGAACCAGGGATCGGACCACTGATCCAAACTTCATTATTCTCTTTATCAATATGTAAAATTACCAAATTTAAAACTGACTTTGCTTCTACTCCATAATGACCAGGCATTTTTTTGCCTAACCAAACTCTACCCGGAGTTGTTCCCGAACCAATAGAACCAACAGCACGTGCTCTGTCAGATTGACCATGAGTTTTAGGACCGCCGTGGAAACCATGTCGTTTTATTCCACCAGCAAAACCTCTTCCTTTACTAATACCTTGAACTTTGACAACATCTCCAACTTCTAAAACTTGGTTAATATTAATACTATCGCCAATTTTAAACTCCTCATCGACTGATGGTTTCATTTTGTCATTTGATGCTCTAACTCCTCTAATGTTTTTAACCCCAAAAGAAAAACCACTCTTTTCCATTTTGGTCCGGAGTGGTTTGCTCATGTTTTTAAGTTTTTTCTTACCAAATCCTACTTCTAAGATTGAGCAAGTAAGAGTTTCTCTAATTTGTGAATTTTTATCTAATACTTCAATATCTTGCTTACCAATTATGGGCATATCCAAAATTTTACAGCGAGTTACAGCCAAGCGCTTGCCTGCTTTGGTCCAAGCTTGTGTCATTCCTGTTTTGGTAGCAAAAATATCTAGTATCATACCAATTAAATCTATATAAATTATTTCTTCTAATTAATCTAAGGTTGCTTAAATTTAATCGCAACTTTATCTCCTTATATTTATTACTACATCTTAATTTGAATTGAGACTCCGGCTGGGAGTTCCAAATGCATCAAAGAATCTATAGTCTTGCTTGTTGGATTGACAATGTCTATCAATCTCTTGTGTGTTTTAATGTGGTAGTGCTCTTGAGCATTCTTGTCAGAATGAGGAGATGCTAGCACTGCAAATTCTCTTTTATGAGAAGGTAGTGGTACTGGACCAACAACCTTTGCGCCAGTAGAAAGTGCTGTTTCTAAAATCTTTTGACTTGCACTGTCTATAACACGATGATCGTATGATTTTAGTCTTACGCGAATTTTATATCCAGCTTTTGCTTTTTGATCTAGTTTAGCCATTTTAAAACAACTTACTTAATTACTTTTTAATTTCTTCATGGTGATTAAACCATAGGACGAGATTATACATAAAATTCCTCAAGAAGTAAACCCCAATTTCTTCTTTCTCTCGTTTTTGCCCTCTAAACTTTTCACCCCGCATGTTAAGTGCGGGGTGAAGCCTAATCTCAATAATATTTTACTTGGTAATCTTGGTAATTGCACCAGCACCAATTGTGTGTCCACCCTCACGAATTGCAAAACGTAATCCTTCAGAGGCAACAACTGGAACGATTAGCTTGACATGCATTTTTGCATTGTCTCCAGGCATAACCATTTCAACACCCTCAGGAAGCTTGATTTCACCTGTTACATCAGTGGTTCTGATATAAAACTGTGGTCTATAACCTGTGAAGAAAGGCTTATGTCTGCCACCCTCTTCTTTGGTCAAAATGTAAACTTCAGCTTCAAACTCAGTGTGAACACTTGCTGTACCTGGTTTTGCCAAAACTTGACCTCTTTCGACGTCATCTTTGCCAACACCTCTTAAAAGAATACCAACATTGTCTCCTGCTTCACCTTGGTCAAGCATTTTACGGAACATTTCGACTCCAGTGACAGTTGATTTCTTAGTATCTTTAATACCTGCGATCTCGACTTCATCACCAATTTTAACAATACCAGACTCAATACGTCCAGTAACAACTGTTCCTCTACCTTTGATTGAAAAAACATCTTCAACAGGCATTAAGAAAGGTTTGTCTAATTCTCTAACTGGATCTGGAATAAATGTATCGACTGAATCCATGAGGGCCATAATCTTCATTTGTTCCGCATCATCACCCTCTAAAGCTTTAAGAGCACTAACTCTGTGAACTGGAGCATTCTCACCATCAAAACCATGTTTGGTAAGTAATTCTCTGACTTCCATTTCGACTAAGTCCAAAAGCTCTGCATCATCAACCATATCACATTTGTTTAAGGCAACAACTAGGTTTGGAACGTTAACTTGTTTTGCTAACAAAATATGCTCATGTGTTTGAGGCATAGGACCATCTGTAGCAGCAACAACTAAAATTGCACCGTCCATTTGAGCGGCACCAGTAATCATGTTTTTAATATAATCAGCATGTCCTGGAGCGTCAATGTGAGCGTAATGTCTCTTTTTAGTTTCGTACTCGATATGTGAAATGTTAATTGTCACACCACGAGCTGCTTCTTCTGGAGCATTATCAATGTCTAAGTAGCCCATTGCTTTGTTGATGTCACTTGGAACTTTTACCGATAATGTTGTAGCAATAGCTGCAGTAAGAGTAGTTTTTCCATGATCAACGTGACCAATTGTACCGATGTTTACGTGCTTTTTATCACGTATAAATTTTTTTGCGTCTGCCATAAGGCCTCCTAAATTAATTTACTTAATTACTATATAATACTATTTTTAGTCAATTTATCTTCCGCCAGTTTTTCTCTCGGCTACCAATTTTTCAGTAATACTGTTTGGAACAATATCGTAATGACTTGGCAACATCACCGATGATGCTCTTCCTTTTGTCATACTTCTTAAAATTGTAACATAACCTTGCATCTCGGCTAAAGGAGCAAGTGCTGTAATAATTGTAACACTACCTCTTGTTGTTGTCCCTTGAATTTGCGCTCTTCTTGAACCTAAATCTCCAATTACGTCTCCCATGTATTCATCAGGAGTTGAAATTTCAACCTTCATAATTGGTTCTAGTAAAACCATACCTGCTAAAAGTGTTGCATGTCTCATAGCCAAAGAACCAGCCATTTTAAATGCAATTTCACTTGAGTCAACATCGTGGTATGAGCCATCATAAAGTGTAACCTTGATATCACTCATTGGAAAATGAGCCAAAAAACCACGTTCAAGAGATTCTTGAACACCTTTGTCTGTTGGTTTAATAAATTCTCTTGGAACTGTTCCACCTTTGATACCATTAACGAATTCGTATCCAGTACCTCTATCTTTTGGCTCAATTCTCAAGAAAACGTGACCATATTGACCGCGTCCACCAGATTGTTTGATATATTTACCCTCAGCTTGAGCGGTTTTGGTAATGGTTTCTCTGTATGCAACTTGAGGTGTACCAACATTTGCTTCAACGCTAAACTCTCTTTTCATACGATCCACAATAATTTCCAAATGTAGTTCTCCCATTCCGCCAATAATAGTTTGTCCAGTGTCAGGATTTGATTTGATAGAAAATGTTGGATCCTCTTCACTTAGTTTTGCCAAAGCCATACCCATTTTTTCTTGGTCAGATTTTGTTTTAGGCTCAATTGATAAAGAAATAACTGGCTCTGCGAAAGTAATTCCCTCAAGCACAATTTTGCTATCTTCATCACAAAGAGTGTCACCTGTTCTGGTATTTTTCAAACCAACAATAGCAACGATTTCTCCTGCTTTTGCTTCCTGAATTTCTTCTCTTTGATTGGCATGCATAAGAAGCAAGCGTCCAACTCTTTCTTTTTGTTTTGTACTTGAATTATATGTATAACTTCCTGCCTTGAGTACTCCAGAGTAAACTCGAGTGTAAGTAATTTTTCCCACGTGAGGATCTGTTTGAATCTTGAAAGCAAGTGCGCAGAATTTTTCATTTGTAACTAATTGTCTGGTTTCCTCTTCTTGAGTCTTTGGATTAATACCAGTTATGTGATCAATATCAACTGGAGATGGAAGATAATCTACAACTGCATCAAGCATTGGCTGAACACCAGTATTTTTGAGTGATGAGCCTGCATAAACAGGAACTAATTTGTAATCAATAACAGCTTTTCGCAATGCAGTTTTTAATACATTTAAAGCAATCTCTTTTCCATCGAAGAATTTTTGTAAAAGTTCATCATCAGTTTCTGCAATTTGTTCAATTAATTGAGATCTTAATTCTGCAACTCTTGCCTTGTATTCTTCTGGAATTCCTTTAACCTCTGGTTCGGTATCTGCAGCACTATCTTTCCAAAACAAAGCTTTTTGTTCAAGAATTTGGATAACTCCTCTAAAATCATTTTCTGCACCCATTGGTAAAACCATTACAGCTGGAGTCACACCAAATTTAACTCTGATGTCTTCAATAGTAGCAAAAAAATCTGCACCTAATTTATCCATTTTATTGATAAAACAAATTCTTGGAATATTATATTTATCTGCTTGGCGCCAAACGGTTTCTGATTGAGACTGGACACCTTCACTAGCATCGAGAACTGTAATTCCTCCATCTAGAACACGAAGTGATCTTTCAACTTCTGCTGTAAAATCAACATGCCCTGGGGTATCAATAATATTAAATCTATATAATGCATTTTCTAAATGAACTTCAAAGTGAGGTTTCCAAAAACATGTGGTTGCAGCAGATACAATTGTGATACCACGCTCTTGTTCTTGAGCCATCCAATCCATAGTTGCAGCACCCTCATGAACTTCACCAATTTTGTAAGTTCTACCTGTAAAATAAAGGATTCTTTCGGAAGTTGTGGTTTTTCCAGCATCAATATGGGCAATAATACCAATATTTCTAATTCTCTCTAATGGAACTCTTGTGTTTGTATTGTCAGCCATATCTTCCCACCTATACTATAAATAATAAATTCTTACCATCTAAAGTGGGCGAATGCTTTGTTAGCGTCGGCCATTCGATGAGCAGTATTTTTCTTGTTAATTGCTCCACCAGTACCCTGAAGGGCTTCGAGCATTTCTGCTGTGAGCTTTTCACCAAAAGTATGGTATTGCTTGTTTGGTTTTTTGTTAGCAGCTTCTACTAATGCTCTTAATGAAAGAGCAAAACCTCTACCGCTTCTAACAGGCATAGGAACTTGATAAGAAGCACCACCGACACGTCTAGATCTAACCTCCATTTGAGGAGTAACTGCTTTAATTACTTCTTCGAAAGATTCTAATGCTTTTTTGCCAGTTTTTAGAGCTAACTCTTCAAGAGCTAAATAAACTTGTTTTTGTGCAACAGATTTTTTTCCATCACGCATCACATAGTTAATGAGCTTTGCAATTCTGACAGACTGGTATTTTCCGTCTGGTCTAGTTATTCTAACTGGAGCTTTTTTAGTTCTCATGATAATTTCTTCTCTGCTAAATTTTTAGCAAATACTTTCATTTAATATTTAATTACTATCCGTTTCTCTTTACACCATATTTACTACATGAAGTTTTTCTATTGCTGACTCCAGTAGCATCATATTTACCTCTAATAATGTGATACTTCACACCTGGAAGATCTTTAACTCTTCCGCCTCTAACCAAAACGATACTGTGTTCGGCCAAACTATGACCTTCACCCATAATGTAAGCAGTGACTTCCATTTTATTAGAAAGTCTAACACGAGCAACTTTACGAAGTGCTGAGTTAGGTTTCTTAGGAGTCATTGTTTTGACCACAGTACATACACCACGTTTTTGTGGATTAGTAGTTTTAATCTGTTTTCCAGTATTAGAATTAAAACTTCTGCGAAGTGCTTGAGCTTTAATCCTCTTAGGATTGGGCTTACGTCCACCTTTTCTAATTAACTGATTAATTGTAGGCATAAATAACTCCAATAAAATAACACGAACACTGATTATATCATAAGACTGACAGATATCATCTAGAGTTCAATACTAGCTCTTTCTTTACTGGTTGGAATTAATCTACCAATAATGACATTTTCTTTCAAACCATCTAAGTAATCAATCTTTCCTGCTGCTGATGCATCGGTTAAGACATTCTTAGTATGTTGGAAAGAAGCAGCTGATAACCAAGATGCAGTAAATAATGACGATCTGGTAATTCCTAAAAAGAGAACCTTAGCGGTTGCTGGTTCACCACCGGCAGCCATTGCTTCATCATTTGCTTCAATAAACTTGGTTTTTTCAATAACTTCACCAGTTAAGAAATCAGTATCTCCTGCAGATTCAATTTGAAGCTTATCGCACATTTTTCTGATGATAGTTTCAAAATGTTTATCATGAATTGGGATACCCTGAGATTCGTAAACAGCTTGCACCTGATTAATTGTATACTGTTGAGCTTGAAGTAAACCCTTTACAAGAGCTAACTCTTTAAGACTAACTGATCCAGTTGTTAATTGTTGACCAACATGGATTAAATCACCATCTTTGATAAGTAACTCAGCATTTACTGAAAGCTTATACTCAACTTCTTCAACTGGTGATGAAGTTGTTCTAATAGTAACAGTAATGTCTTTGTCGCCTTCTTCAATCGAAACTTTTCCAGCAATCTCACTAATGATAGCTTGATTCTTTGGATTTCTTGCTTCAAGAAGTTCTTCAACACGTGGCAAACCTTGAGTCACGTCAGCACCTAGAATACCTCCACTATGCTTGGTTCTCATTGTAAGCTGGGTACCTGGCTCTCCAATTGATTGTGCAGCTACAATTCCAACTGGAACTCCGAGCTCAATCATCTTTGAAGTTGAAAAATCGATTCCATAGCATGTAGCACAAAGTCCTTTTGAAGCTTCACAAGTAAGAGGAGATCTAACGTCTGCTGTTTTTAATCCTGCTTTTACCAGTTCTTTAGCGAGTTCTATGGTAATTAATGTGCCTTTTTGCGCAACTACTTTCTTGTTAAGAACAATATCTCTAGCTAAAATTCTACCCGCAATTCTTGTTGCAAAAACATCAGTTCTATCTTCATCTGAAATTGTGATAAATTCTTCAGTTTTACAATCTTCCAATCTGATAATTGCATCATGAGAAACATCGCATAAACGACGTGTAAGGTAACCAGCATCAGCCGTTTTAATAGCTGAGTCAGTCAAACCTTTACGAGAACCTCTAGCTGAAGTCACGTACTCGAAAATTGTTAAGCCCTCTCTAAAGTTAGACTTAGTAGGCATTTCAACAATATTACCATTTGGATCAACCACTAAACCACGCATTGCTGCAAGCTGTTTAACCTGATCTTTTGAAGCACGAGTTCCACCTGACTCAATCAAAACTTTAACAGCATTGTCTTCTGAATATGTACTCCAAGTTTTCTCTGCAATATCCTCTGTTGTATCAATCCAAACATCAAATGAAAGTCTTTTTCTTTCCTCAATTGCAATCATACCTTCGTTGTATTGTTCTTGAATTTCTTCAACTTTTTTATTAGCAGCTTCAATGATTTCATCTTTATTTTCAATCATTTCACAATCACTAACAGAAACAGAAATACCTGAAATTGTTGCCGCTTCAAAACCTAAATTTTTGATAGCGTCAATTAAGTTTGCAACACGTTGTTTATCAAACTCTTTAATTGCAGTTGTCACTAATTGTTTGATTTTCTTTGCACCTACTGCTTCGTTTATATAACCAAATTCAACTGGCAATAAATCATTAAATTGAAGTCTACCGACTGTGGTTTCTATAACTTTTCCTAAAGAAGCAATTCTAACTTTGACTAATTGTCTAAGCCCAAGTTTACCAATCTGGTATACATGATAAGCTTCATCTTTAGATGAGAATATTCCTGGGAAAACTTTAAATTTATTATCTACAACTGTATGGTAATAAATTCCCATTGCCATTTCTTTATTTGGAATAGTAATTGGCTCACCATTAGCAGGTTTAAGCAAATTATTTGTTGCCATTAATAAATCGATTGCTTCTTGTTGAGCTTTTTTGGTTAAAGGTACGTGAACAGCCATTTGGTCACCGTCAAAGTCAGCGTTATAACCAGAACAAACACATGGATGTAATCTAATAGCATTTCCCTCAATCAAAATAGGGTAAAATGCCTGCATACCAAGCTTATGTAAAGTTGGTGCACGATTTAAAATAACTGGATGATTCTTAGTAACTTCTTCTAAAATATCATAAACTTCTGGCTCATGTCTTTCGATTAAGTGCTTCGCGCTTTTAACGTTAGGAGCGGTTCCATTAACAATCAGCTCTCTTAAGACATATGGTTTAAACATTTCTAACGCCATATCTTTTGGCAAACCACATTCATTGAGCTTCAACTCTGGACCAACAACGATAACTGAACGTCCCGAATAATCAACACGTTTTCCAAGTAGATTTTGACGGAAACGACCCTGCTTACCCTTTAACATTTCTGATAAAGATTTAAGAGGTCTTCTTGTTTGTCTTCTTCTTGTCTGTCGTGCACTTGAACCATCAATTAGTGAATCAACTGCTTCTTGAAGCATTCTTTTTTCGTTTCTCAAAATAATTTCTGGAGCACCTAAATCAATTAAGTGTTTCAAACGATTATTTCTATTGATAACTCTTCTATATAAGTCATTTAGATCTGAAGTTGCAAATCTACCACCAGAAAGCTGAACCATAGGTCTTAAATCTGGAGGGATAACTGGCAAAATGGTCATAAACATCCAAGCTGGTTTTATTTTGGCTTTTCTTAGTCCTTCAGCAACTCTCAATCGTTTAATTGATTTTACCAACTTAGCACCTTTTGATTCTTCTATTTCTCCTCTTAATTTAGCAACTAAAGTGTCCAAATTAATTGCTTCTGCAAGCTCTAATATACTTTCTGCGCCCATTCCAACTCTCAAGTGAGAGACAGCATTATAATCATCAAGCTTTAAATACTCATCTTCAGTTAAAATCATTCCTTTTCCAATTTTCTTGACCATTAGTTTGATGGTTTTATAAATTTCTTCAGTTTGATCCAACTTCACTTCTAATTGTTTCTTAAGTGCTACGAGTTTGTTTTTTGCTTTTAATTCTGCTTCTGTGAGTTTTAATTGGAGAGTCTCCTTACTTGTTACTTTTTCATTTAAACTAGCTTTGTCTTCAATTAAGGTTGCTTTTACTGATTCCATCCCTACTTTTGCCTCATCCTTAAGTTCATCTTGAGCAGCAACTAAATCTACATTCAAGCGATCAGAAATTTCTGTTTTTTCATCAGTATCAATATCAAGAACTAAGTACTTTGAAAAATAGATAATTGAACTTAAATTTCTTGGAGAGATATCCAAAAGTAAAGATAATTTTGAAGGAGCACCTTTAAAAAACCAAATATGAGCGACTGGAGATGATAAAGTGATATGAGCCATTCTCTCACGTCTAACTTTTGATTGAGTTACTTCAACACCACATTTATCACAGATAATACCCTTATAACGAATTCTTTTATATTTTCCACAGTAACATTCATAATCTTTGATAGGTCCAAAAATTTTCTCATCAAATAAGCCATCTTTTTCTGCTTTGAGTGATCTGTAATTGATTGTCTCTGGTTTCTTGACTTCACCAAATGACCACGACTTAATTGTATCTGGGGAAGCTATGCGAATTTCTAAAGCAGAGAAGTTAATAATATTTTTCATAAAGTCCTTTGTGGTTTGGTTGTTACTCTGCTATTTCTTTCTCATCATCTTCTAAGGCCTCAATTTTTGCAGCCTCTTCTTCGTCGAATTCAGGTTCAATATCCTCAAGCTCAACAGTTGCCAAATCATCATTGTCAGCTTCTCCCGCACTTTGATCAACTGTATTTAACTCGTCTGGATCAATATTAAGTCCCGGTGAAGCTTCTTCTAAAACTACTTCATCTTCTTCAATAACTTCATGAGGAACAACATCAATTCCAAGTGAGTTCAACTCTCTCATCAAAACTCTGAAAGATTCTGGAACAGCTGGCTCAGGAATATCCAAACCCTTAACGATAGATTCAAAAGCTTTTGCTCTACCCATCACATCATCAGATTTGATAGTAAGCATTTCTTGCAACGTATGTGCTGCTTTATGTGCTTCAAGTGCCCAAACTTCCATTTCTCCCAAACGCTGTCCACCCATTTGAGCTTTACCACCAAGTGGTTGTTGAGTGACTAGGGAGTAAGGACCAGTTGATCTTGCATGCATTTTATCTTCAACCATGTGAGACAACTTAAGAATGTATCCGATACCAACAGTTGTTGTTTCACTAAATTGTTCGCCTGTTCTACCGTCGATAAGTTGTGCTTTTCCAGAAACTGGTAATCCTGCTCTTCCTAATTCTTCCCAGATTTTCTTTTCATCAAAACTCTCAAAAGCTGGAATAGCAATTTTATAGCCTAATTTCTGAGCTGCCCAACCCGCATGTGCTTCCAAAAGCTGACCTAAGTTCATACGTGCCAAAACAGAAAGTGGTGAAATAATAATGTCTACTGGAGTACCGTCTTGCGTATGAGGCATATCTGCAACAGGAACTATCTTTGAAATAACACCCTTGTTGCCATGGCGTCCAGCCAACTTATCTCCGACGGTAATTTTTCTAATTTGTGCCACTTTAACAACGACTTCTTTAAGAGTTCCAGGGTCAAGCTCATCTCCAAGGTCACTATCCAAAACTGAAACTTCGATCACAGTTCCTGATTGACCATGAGGCAATCTTAATGATGTGTCTCTAACTTCTCTAGACTTTTCACCGAAAATAGCTCTTAGCAATCTCTCTTCTGGCGATAACTCAGTTTCACCTTTTGGAGCAATTTTTCCAACCAAGATATCTCCTGAGCTAACAATACTTCCAACACGAATAATTCCTTCCAATGTTAAGTTGCTCAAGTAAATTTCAGAAACGTTTGGAATATCGTTAGTTAATTCTTCTGCACCAAGCTTAGTATCCATAACTTTTGCTTTGTATTCGTTGATTTGAACTGAAGTAAGTGTGTCTTCTCTAACTAATCTGTCAGAAATAACGATAGCATCCTCATAACCCAAACCTTCGAATGAAGCATAAGCGATTACTAAATTGCTACCAAGTGCTAGTTCACCACCTTCTGCAGCTGGTCCATCAATAATGACGTCTCCTGCTTTGATTTTGTCACCAACGCTTACGATTGGTTTTTGTGAATAACACGTACTTTGTGATGTTCTAATAAATTTTGTAATGTTATAAATATCTTTGCCATTTTCATGAGTATGCATCTCGTCAAAATCTTCTGACCTCTCGATGGCTTTTTTTGAATCAGCTTTAGATGTCTGAATTTCAATTTTATTTGCATCTACATAGGTAACTTCACCAGCATGAACGGCCTTAACTGTTCTTCCCATAGCAGCAGCAACTGCTGCCTCCATACCTGTCCCCACAATTGGAGCCTGTGGTTTAACCAAAGGAACAGCCTGACATTGCATATGTGTACCCATAAGCGCACGATTAGCTTCGTCATTTGCAATAAAAGGAATCAATGATGCGGACGTACCGATAACTTGATTTGGAATAACATCAATATATTGAGCATCTTCTACTGGACCCTCAGTAAAACTGTTCATATAACGCATAGCAACCCATTCATCTTGAATGACTCCTTTGTCGTTAATATTTACACTTGCATGAGTAATTTTATAATCTTCTTCCTCGTCTGCAGATAAATAAACAATTTCATCTTGGACCTGCATTTTACCCTTAACATTCACGATTTTTCTGTATGGAGCTTCCAAGAAACCGAAATCATTAACCTTGGTATAAAGAGAAAGATAAGTAACTAAACCAATGTTTGGACCTTCTGGAGATCTAACTGGATCGATACGAGAGTATTGAGACGCATTAATGTCACGCATAGAAAATGATGCACGTTCTCTGGTCACACCACCAGTACCCATAACAGACAAACGTCTTAGGTTGTCAATTTCAGATAAAGGATTAGTTTGATCTAAGATTGTTGACAATCTATTACGTCTGAAAAATTCTGAAATTGTAGCAATGAGTGGGCGTGCATTAACTAGTGCTGCTGGACTCAAAACTTCTTCAGTTTTTGTCAAAGACATTTTTTCTCTAATTGATTTTTCCAATCTAATAAGACCAATTCTAAATGCTGACTCTTTGACTAACTCACCAATTTGGCGAACTCTTCTATTACTAAGATGATCAATATCATCAACTTTACCTTCACCGTTTTGTAATCTAATTAAATATTTAACAGTAGCAACGATATCTTCTTGTGTCAAAACAGTTATATCTTGATCAACTTTAAGTTTTAATCTTCTATTAAGTTTGTATCTTCCAACTCTTGCTAAATCATATCTTCTTGGATCAAAAAATAATTGTTTGAAATATTCTCTAGACGTCTCCAAAACTGCTGGCTCACCTGGTCTCATTTTTTCGTAAATTTCAATTAAAGCTTCTTCTTGAGTTTTAGTAGCATCTTTGTCAATTGTATTTTGAAGTAAATTAAGCTCGTCCATTGAGTTCTCAGTTTTGAGTAATTCTAAAATTTCTTCGTCAGAACCATATCCTAGGGCTCTAAGTAAAACTGTAACTGGCATTTTTCTTCTACGATCAATTTTAACGGTAATAACATCTCTCTTACCAACTGAAATTTCTATCCATGAACCTCTTTTTGGTCTAAGTTCTGCATTAAAAAGTTGTCTTCCTTGAGTTCTTTCTAAAGCACCACCAAAGAAAACACCTGGAGATCTAACTAATTGCGTAACAACTGCACGTTCGATACCGTTAACAATAAAGGTACCAATTTTGGTCATTTTAGGAATGTCGCCCAAGAAAACTTCTTGAGTTTTTTCTTCGCCAGATCTTTTATTAATGAGAGTTGCCTCAACATAAAGAGGCATGTCGTAAGTTACTCCTTTGTTTTTAGCTTGAGTAACTGAGTATTTTGCTTTACCGAATCTGTATTCTCCAAACTTTAGCGCCCAATTTTTTCCAGTGTAATCTTCGATTCCTTTGTCACCATTAACTTCGTTTAATGATTTTCTAATTCCAGTTTCTAAAAAGATTTTATAACTGTCGATTTGAAGTTTAATCAGATCTAATTCTGGTAGAATTGAGTGTGATTGACCCCAATTTTGACGCTTGGTTTGTGACATGAATCTCCCTTGCTATTATAGTTTGTTTAATCTAGTTGGGAGCTGCTAATCTGGCTTTTAAACTAAAAAATGGAGAGACTGACAAAAGTCGCTCCCCTTGATATTTTTTTAGAGTAATGCACCTGAAGTGACGTACGTTACTGTACTCAAGAAATTTAGCCCCACTATTATTTAGTACACTGAACTGAGTATTATAACAACTATCACACCCTAGCGCAAGTATTTGTTTACATTTGCGTTATGACCTTCTAAAGTTGAGGCATAATACATCGTACCATCATTGGCATGAATATAAAACCTATCATCAGATTCTAAAGAATCTAGTGTTGCCTTAATTGCATTTAGACTGGGGTTAGAAATTGGCTTTGGAGGAAGCCCTGGATTTAAATAAGTATTATATGGTGATTTTTGTTTTTTATCTTCCGAGCTCGGAACCGCCCACCATTTTTTTTGAACTCTGTCATAGCCATTCACATATTGCAAAGTAGCATCAGCCTGCAGGGCCATGCCCAAATCAATTCTATTCCATAAAATTCCAGCTACTCTTCTCATTTGTTCGAAAGTTTTTGCCTCTCTTTCAACTAATGATGCCATAATTAAAACTTGATTAAAATCTCTTTGGGAGCCTGCAATCTCTTCTGAAAGACCTTGAACAACCTTGAGATCAAAAGTATTTAATAATAAATTGTATATTTGCTCACTGGATATTTCTCGAGGAATTAAATAAGTATCTGGATAAAGCATGCCTTCGTTAGGTTTTGCCATAGTTATAAACTCTTCTTTGTTAAAGCTATCTAAGTCCTGAGCCTCTAAATATTCTGCAATTTCTTCAGTTCTCCATCCTTCTAGGAGCGTGATCCAAACATCTTCTGTACCAATTGTTAAATAATTGGCTATTTCACTCACACTCATGCTGGCCGAAATATCAAAAGAACCTGCTTGAATCTTGTTTACCAACTTTTCTTTAGCAACAACGAATCTAAATGCGTACGCATTTTTAATCAGCTTTTCTTCCTGTAATCTCTGACCAATAATTGAAATTGCTTGACCCTTGGGGATAACAAATCGGCTAGATTTAGTTGAATTTATATCAAGAGGTTTCAATAATGTACTTAAATATAACAGCGCCGAAATAGCTGCGACTATAAAAACTAAAATCACCGCAAATAAAATAGTAGTTTTCTTGATTGTTTTTTTTGTCATATTTCCTTTATTTATTAAGCCTAATGAAGCAAAGATTAATAAACAAAATACTCATCAAAAGTTTTCGTCTAACCAATCTTGCAAAAACACAGAGGCAGCATAGTGATCAATATTTGCATTTCTTTTAGATTTCTTAGCTGACTTTAATCTCTCGTGAACTGAGTGAGAACTCAAAGTTTCATCTACGTATTCTAGATCAGGTTTATATTCCCATTCAGATTTAATTTCTGCTTCAAGTTCAGCCGCAAAAACCTGAGTCATCCTTGCCATTTCATTTTCTGACAGACCTACAATAATTTTTTTAATATTATGAGTTGCACAAATTTCTTTAATTTTTTGAAATTTGGACTCATCATTATAAATTATTTCTAAAGGCTCTGCCAAAATATACCTTGAAATTGCTAGGCCAATCCTGACCGTTCCAAAATCAATTGCTAATATTGAATCTTCAGGATTATTCATAATTTTTCATTCAAGTAATGATCCTCAAAATATAAATTCAAACAACTCTCGTTGGGACAAGCCCAAAATGTTCGTTGTTTGTACTTATATTTTGAAATTAATCGAAAATTCAAAAAAAATAAACAACTTCAACGAAATTTTTCGAATCCTTTATTCTTAGATAATTTTTTAAAATTAAATATATGAACTGAGAGCATTTTGGGCTTGTCCCAACGCGAACAGTTGATATATTTAATTTTAAAAATTGGTCTTTATTCTATCAGTTGAGCGGTAACAACTCCACGACGTAAATAGGTTCCTTCAGGTGTACAGGTAACTAACTTAAGTTGCTTTGAATCATATTTTTGAGTCAATATATACACATCCTCTGGTTTAACTTCTTTCTTCAGTAAAACTGCATATGTATATTTTACTCCTCCAGACGTAACAAATATTTTATCACCTGTTTCTAAGGTCATAATAGTACTAAAAATAGAATTATATCTTCGAGGATTTTTCTCACTTGGATTATAAAATTGTCTTAAAACTGAGTGCCCAAAAACTACTGGCGCACCTGGACTTCCTGGCAATGCAGTACCCTTAAAGGCGATGAGATTTTCATTAAGATTATTGCCACCAACTCTCACTATAGCATTGCTAATATTTAATTTAGGAATATCAATCGTATATTCAGTAATATCATAATCAAGTTCTGGCAAACCAAATTCAGGTAGCGTAGTTGAGCTAAACCAGTTTGAAAGATTTGTGTAATCTAGCTCTTCATTTATAATTTTCAAATCACGATCAACTTTTTCTGGAATATTACTTTGAGTTATAACTAAAGGCGTAACGTCCATCACTTGCTCCCGAGGTACTGGAGAAGTTAGATTAGTCATCTGAACATCTTTGGCAACAATAATGTAAGATCCAATGATTGGCACGACAGCGCTACCAACTAAGTAAAAACCAATTATCAAGAATAGAATTGGTAACGCCATAGCGCCAGCCCTCACAATTTTTGGCAATCGTTTCTTTTCGTTTTCCGATCTCAACTCATCCTCTTGATTTTCAATATGATCACTAGCATTTATTCTTTTTAAGTGGCGATTAATTTTCTTTTCAACTTGAGATATTTCTATGCCTTGTCGCAATGCATTTCTGTAAAGATCAATTATATCGCTCTGCATTACAACGGTCTTTGGTTGTGTTTTCATTTAAACTCGATCTTTATTTTTTCTAATTTTCTAGGTATTTTTCTAACAAGAGACCTAGCAAATGATGGATCAATAGTTATTTCAACAGTTTTAATTTCATCCTTTGACTCGAGTATTAACTTTGCTTCATCAATAGATTTTCCTAAAATTTCATCTTTAATTCGGTCCTGCGACATTACGGGAATTGCAAATGAACTTATGTTCACAGACAAAGTTACTGGCTTTGTAATATCTAAAGTATTCAGAGCATTTTCAGTTGGAGCAGATAATATTTGAGGATCCCCATCAAATAATTTGTAATTTTCAGGTATTTCTGAAGCCAAAACTTTAGTGGCCAGCGGTTTTAAATCTTCGGAGGTATATTTGATTGCCTCAATTTCTAAGGTTAAATTGAGAGATAAAGATTCCGCTTCATTCCCTACTTCAAAGTTAAAATCAGCTTTCTCTGAAACAATATTATTAGATGGTAAAATATAAACACCATTTCCAGAGTCATTTTGAAATCCTTTATTTATTTTCTCAATGATCTCTTTCTTTAAATCAGCGAGCAACTCAATTCTATCTGCTTCTGACACGACCTTAACCTCTCGGCTTGATCCGCCAACAAAATCATTATCTGTTACAACTGCATAGTATGAACTTTTGTCATATGGCAAAACCAGCAGTTGCGTATCTTCAACAATGTTACCCTCTGCCCCTATTTTTGTTGCCGTTACAAATGCCTCAGCTTTACCTGGATCCAATTTTGTTGGCTGTGGAATACTTGCAGCTGGAACTGTTACATCATCGTCAAGCTCAAATTTTACATCTCCAGCACTCAATATCGTGCCCTTCGTCAACAATTTTTCAGCAGCTACCAAATTATTGTAAATAAAAACCTTACCTTTGGCTTTTTCACCAACAATTGTGACGCCCGTAGTCTGCATCGTGCTTTCAGATTGTTCGGTCTTAGAAACTTTGTCAGCGGCCAAAATTAATTTTTCACTATCAGTTTCTGAAATTGAAGTGTCTAATATAATTTCTAAGTCTTTAGAAACTGCCTTAGTTTCCAAGACAACTCCAACTTCAGCGATTGCTAAATTTGTAATTCCAAAAAAACCAATGACCATCAGGGCAACTAAACCGGCAATAAATCCAATCAAAGTGTAAAGCTTAAAATTTTTTCCATTGACAACGTCTTTGGATCTATTTTTATCAAAAATATGTTTTGTTTCTCCATACTCTTGATCTTCGTCATTAGACTTTTTACCAGAAAAATCTACAGCCGACTCACTATTTTCCTCAAAATCTGGCTCTTTTAGATTATTTTCATTAATAGAAGCAAGCTCCTTATCAAGTTCTTTTGTAGAAATTGGCACACCAAATGAAGTTGGAGATTGACTATCAGCTTCAACAACTTCATCAGCTATTGCTAATTCTAAGTCTTCTTCTGGATTAACTTCACTAAAACCCAATTCATCGGTATCGAGCTCAGTTGGTTGTTTGACATCTAAATCTCTGGTTGTAATCACAGCCATTGCTGCTTTTGTCATACCTTTTTGCAAAGCAACAGCTTTTGCGGCTTCTTTAGTTATCATTTCTTCATAATCATTTTGAGCGATTATCGTCACTGTTGGAGGTTGTAAAAACTGAGTTTGAACTGTCCAATCAGAATCATAAACAAATTGTTGATGTTTCTTAAGTTCTTTTTCATCTAAATCTAGAGATGCTAAAATTATTTTTGATGGCAAATAGAAACCCTCTTTTCCTGACTTAGCAGAAAATCGTGCTAACCCCTCAAGAAAATCACCTTTGCCGTCGGATGATCTTCCTACTGTTTCTATAGATTTTACTTTTCCTTGATGAATCAATGAGAGTGTTAAATTTTTCTCACTAAAAACTGCAATTATTCCTGAGAACATCGAGTTAGCTGAGATTTTTTGCTGAACGAGAGCCTCAGAAATAATTATAAAACCCATTGGTTTTAAGCCTAAATCATCGGTGAGTTTCTTTAATAATGGATTTTTGTCCTCAGTAACCTCACCTTTTTTGACCCAAGCGTGATTTAAACCAAAAATAACCGAAGTCACTTTCTCCGATTTTTTTCCAAGTTGCTGTAGACTTTCATCAACTCTAACCAAGCAATTGTCTATTCCTTCATAGTCCGAAACGCTAGATTTTCCTAAAATCTGAGCACCTTCGTCTGAAATTGAAAGTAAAAATGATTGAATTTTGATATCGGTCAAGTGAATAAAAATTGTCATCACTTGGTTTTCTTTATCCAAATTTGTTGAAAATAGGTTGGGCAAGTCCATATAAATTAAATCCACTAAAATAAAACCGTTCTTCGATAGATCGAGCTTACTGTCCTTAATTAAAGCAAATTATTGACTAAAATAGAAGAGCAACTTATTATTTAAGATAAACTCTTCGAACTCCGGCAGAAGCTGCCTTCTCTTTAAAGATTTCTATCTTGCCTATTTCAGATGTATTTTTGACGTGGGGGCCACCACAAAATTCTTTTGAAATCCAGGCATCTCCATCTCCAATCGTATAAATCGTAACTTCGTCAGGGTATTTTTCAACAAAAAATGCAATTGCTCCAGATTCCAAAGCGTCACTTTTTCTCAAATGTTCGACTTTGACTGGCAAAGCAGCATCTATCCATTCGTTGACCTGATCTTGAACTTGGATTTTTTCATTCTGAGAAAGTGCTTGTGGATGTGAGAAATCAAATCTTAGTCTGTCTACAGTTATATTTGATCCTTTTTGTTGGACGTGCCTGCCTAATATCTTTCGCAAAGCGGCATGAAGTAAATGAGTAGCCGTGTGATATTTTGTGGTTTGGACGCTACTATCTTGTAAGCCACCTTTGAATTTATCTGAAGAAGCGTCTCTGGACATGACAGCATGAGCCCTCTTAGCATTTTCAAATTCCTCAAGACTAATTTTTTGACCCTTTTCATGAGCAATTTCTTGAGTAAGTTCAAAAGGAAATCCATGAGTTTCATATAATCTAAATGCAATCGCACCATCAATAGCAACTGGTGGAGTCATTTCTTGATATTTTTCAAGCTCTCGTAAGCCTTTTTCTATAGTTTTGGCAAATTTATTTTCTTCTTGAACCAAAACACTCTGAATTTTGACTAATTTTTGGCTTACATCAGGATATGAGTTTTGATAAATTTCAACGATTACCGGAATTAGATCGGCAACAAATAGTTGGTTAACACCAATCATTTTTGCATATCTAATTGATCTTCTAACTAGTCTTCTGGCAAAATAACCTTGTTCTTTGTTGGAGGGATAAACGCCGTCAGCCGCTAACATTACTGCAGCGCGCATATGATCGGCAATAACTCTAAAAGATCTTTTAGAGTTGGAAGAAGACTCATATTTTTGGTCACTAATTTTTTCTAAATGTCTAATAATTGGAATAAAAAGAGCAGTTTGAAAAACATCGGCAGTGTCATTGATTGCGGCTAAAATTCTTTCAAAACCTCCACCAAAATCAACATTCTTTTGCGAAAGTTCCTTGAATCCACCGTCAGCTTGTTTCTGATACTGCATGAAAACATTATTGCCAATCTCTAAAAATCTTCCGCAATCACAGTTCACATGGCAAACTTCATCTTTAAGTTGAGAATTTTCGTGAATGTTTTTGTCTGCACCAAAATCATAGAACACTTCGCTATCTGGACCACCTGGCTCACCTGCCGGCATCTTATCAGGAATACCTGCTCTAGACCACCAGTTTTTGGTTTCATCGTAATAAAAAATTCTGCCATCTTGAAGACCTGTCTTTTCTGAAAAATCGATATCTTTTGCCTCTATACCAACTTGTAAGAATAGTTTCTTCCAGATCTCTACAGACTTGACATCTTTACCAATTTTAAGCTTGTCATTTCCTCTAAAAACCGTGATGAATAGCTTGTTTGGATCCAAATCTATGTCTCTAGTTAAAAACTTAAAAAGCCACTCAAGCTGTTCTTGCTTGAAATAATCCCCAAAAGACCAATTTCCCAACATTTCGAAAAAAGTTATATGTCTATTATCACCAACTTCTTCAATATCCTGCGATCTAAAACATTTCTGACTATCAACAATTCTAGTTCCTTTAGGATGTTTTGCACCGAGCAGATACTCCATCATTGGTTGCATACCAGATCCAGTAAAAAGCGTAGTTGGATCATTTTCTGGCACAATTGAAGCCGATGGCACAATTTCATGACCATTATTTTTGAAAAAACTTAAGTATAGGTTTCGAAGTTCATCTGGTTTCATATAACTGGAATTATAATCTATCTTAAGATTATTACAAATCATTGCCTTATCACCAAACTCGCATTATAATTAGCGACTACTTATGCAAATGCAAAATGCACAAACACCAGAATTTCAAAGCTTCGTAAACTCTCCTGAATTCAAAAAAAGATCAACTAATATAGCTAATGGAACACTAAAATTTATTTTTAGATGGATTGCCATAGCATTAAAATCCACTCTCGATGCCTTCAAACAGATGGTTATGATGGCACTCGGAAAATAGTTTTTTAGTTTAAAGTTGATTAAATTCCCTTAAACATTCGCTTTCTTTTTTTGGCTAGAGATTTTGTTGAAACCTCACTTAATTTTGAACTCGCTCCAGTGATTTTTCTTCCTGGCTTTACCCCAGGGTACTCTATCTTGCTACGCAATGACCCAGGCCAACCTTTCTTCCTGCGGAATTTACCTTCTTCACCTAAAAATTCATAAAGCTTCGTTCTTACGCTTACAATAATGTCCGAAAAATCTTTGCCATCTTCTGGAATCACTCCCTCGTCCTCAAGCTTTTTTCGAATTGTAGACCATTCACTAGTAATTTTTTTTTTAATTTCTTTACCTTCTTGCGTTCTAGTAAAAAAATATCCAGCAACGCCAACAAGTGCTCCAACTACAAAACCTAACGAAAAATTATTATGCTCATTGTCATTCATCCTTTTTTTTGCCTTTGCTTAGCCATACTGTAAATGCTTCAAAGAACTGCATACCTGTTTTAATTCCAGATAATGCGCCGCCAAGATTTTGAAATGGGCTGGTAATCGCATGCATTTTGTCCTCAACTACATCGAGAGTGGCATTAACTTTTCTCAAGGTTCTCTTGATTTCAACAAGCACCATAATCACCTGAACTCCAACCACGCTTAGTACGATTGTAAGAACGACTAATACGACTGCAAAAACTATTGGTAAAATATCCATGTTATCCTTTTTTTACTTTAACTAACTTCATCATACAACATTCTCTCGATGTTTGCTTTAAAACTGCACGTTCACAGATCGTTGAACTGTATTACTCTTGCCTCTTCTATCCTTTGCTTCAATAGTGATTATTGCAATTCCCTCATTTGGAATTAAGATTTCTGTTTTAAACTCTCCAGATGGTTGTAGTGAAACTGGTTGTTCATTCACAACTAGAATTGCATCAGGAACTGTTTTGCCCTCAATTAGTACTTTAGAAGAAACTATATCTTGCTCTCCGGGTTTTGAAACTATAAGCTCTGGTGGTTTGTTTAGGTTGTGCCATTGAAAACCGATATAACCAACCAAACTTGAAAAAATACTGATTAATATAACTACAACCAAGGTAATCGAAGTACGAGAAGATCTTCTTTTAAAAATTGGTTTTATAAATTCTCTAGGAACCAACCTGCCCTTAGCACTTTCCTTATAATCACGTCTAAGCATTGCGATTAGAGGCTTGTAATCAAATCCAAAAATCTTTGCGTACGTCTTGATGTAACCCTTAACAAATGTTGTTGAGGGCAACTCAGAAAACCGATTTTCTTCAAGGGCATCTAAATAGTTGATCCGAATTCTAGTTTTTTTGGAAAGATCTTCGATCCTAAGGCGATGACTAACTCTTTCTTCTTTTAGAGCTTCGCCAATGGTTTTAGTTCTCATAGTTAACTTAGGTACAACTGATATTACTGCAATTTTTCTTTGACCATAGCAGAGACTCTGCCACCATCAGCTTTGCCTTCAACTGCCTTAACAGCAGCTCCAATCAGTTTGCCCATATTCTTTTCTTCAGTTTCATCAACAATTTTTGCAACAACGATTCTGAGGTCTTCGTCACTCATTTGTTGGGGCAAGTATGCCTCCAGAATAGCAACTTTTGCTTCTTCTGCAGAAACCAAATCTTCTCTACCCGCAGCTCTGAAATCTACAAGAGCATCCTTAATTTTTTTGGTCTGAGAAGCAATAATTTTAACTACTCCTTTGTCGTCTTGTTCGCCATTATCAATTTCAAAATTTTTAATTTCTGAACGTAAGAACCTGATTACACCAAGCTTAACTGTATCCTTACTCCTCATGGCTTGCTTCATATCTTCAACAAGCTGGTCTTTAAGATTCATATCTCTCCTAATTCTTAGTTGAATAATGCGTCAGAATAATCCCAAAAGACATCATTGCCTTTTAATTTGGCTACACACTCTGCAGCTTCAGCAGCTTTTTGTGCAGCTGGGTGGAATGATAGTGGGAAGTTTCGCAGTACCCAAGCAACATCATTTCCGTAATCTTTCATAACGGTTGTCATGGTTGGGTGAAATCGCTCACAGAATGGGCATTCGTAATCTGAATATTCAACTAAGACTATTTTGGCACCAGCTATACCTCTGTAATGATCGGCATCTGTTACAGCTGGAAGTCCAGCGACTGGACCACTTTTAACAGGATCAATAACACCTCCATTTACATAATAATCTAGCATTGGTTTGACTTGTTCGTATGGCAAAGCTCCAGGAATTAATTCTGCTGGGACACCATTTACAACAATAACTGTTCCAGGAGTTCCTGTGATTCCACCGGCTGCACCGCCTGCTGCATCAGCACTAACTCTTTCTGCCATTTCTCCGCTATCAATACATTTTTGAAGGTCAGCTTCTTTCACGCCTAGCTTTTTACCCTTGCTAACTAACCCAGGAATAGTTAAATCTCGTGCATCAGCCGCTGGTGCAGCTGCTGCTGGAGCTGATGGAGATCCCGATCCTGATCCGCCAGCACCTTTTAACATTCTATTTTCTGTCCAGATGGATCCTAAAAAGAATCCTCCCAGCAGAAAAGCTAGAGTCATAATTACTAGAACAAAATTTTCTGAGAAAAAGTTTGTGAAACTTGAAAAAGAAAATGAATTTTGAGAGCTTGAATCATTTTTCGACATTTGTTATATCTTTCTATTGTTATAATGAATAATAAATTTGCAACTTTGAGATGCTTTTTTATCTTCGTACAAAATAACAAAAAATACAAGTACTATTAAATGTAGTAGTTTAGACTCTAAATTAAAGAATTCATGCTTAATAAAAGAATACTCACTCCGTACGAAAAAAATCAAATGCTGAAATATGGAATAAATCTTGAAGAATTGCTGAACACGGACGCACCTGTAGAATATATAACAGGCCATGTTGAGTTTCTCGGATTAGATTTATTAGTATCTCCCAGCGTACTTATTCCTAGAATTGAAACTGAAGAGTTAGTTGAATTGGCTGTTAATAAATCTGAAATTCTTGGCAAAAAGAATAATCATAATCAAATTCTCCAAATTGTTGATGTAGGCACTGGCTCTGGAGCTATCGCAATTAGTGTAGCTAAAAAATTTAGTAAATTAGGAATAGCCTTTCAAATTACTGGCCTAGATATTTCACTCGACGCACTAGAAATAGCTAGAATAAACTTACAGAATATTAATCCAAAACTTCCAATAAGTTTCATTAAATCTGATCTATTAGCTGAACTTAATGATCGTGTAAACCTTGACAAACTTGGCAATCCTGATAACAGTATTGATTTAATTATTGCCAATCTTCCATATATTCCATCGGCTAGAATAAAAATTCTAGACAATTCAGTAAAAGATTTTGAACCTCACTTAGCATTGGATGGCGGACCAGATGGATTAGACTTAGTTAGAAAACTTTTGAAACAAGCTGAAGAGCAACTTTCAAAAAATGGTGAAATCTTACTAGAGTTAGACATCACTCACACCCAAAAGAAAATGAAAGAATTTGAGAATAAATGGAAAGTTAAAATTATCGAATCAAGCGCCAGTGGAGTTAATTTTGGAATACTTTCTCATAAAAATCTAGAATGTTTATAACTCAAAACTCAATTTATGAATGAACTAAAAATACAAAAAAACAAAATCCCCACCACTGTCTTTTCAGGTTTTTTAGGATCTGGAAAAACAACAATTATTTCAAATTTGATAGATGAACTCCAAGCAAATAACCAGCAAGTCATTTATATTAAAAATGAAATTGGTGATACTGACATAGACGGCAAAGTTTTAGAAGGTAAGGGCATAAAAACCAAAGAGCTTTTAAATGGTTGTATATGTTGCACTTTAGTTGGACCGTTCATTAGCTCAATTAACGAAATTGTCGAAACTTTTTCACCAGACAAAATAATTATTGAAGCTTCTGGAGCCGCCGATCCCTCAGCACTTGCTCTGATGATTTCTTTGCATCCAAATTTAGCTCGTGATGGAGTAATTGGAATAATTGATGTAGTAAATTTTGAAGGCTACAAAGATCTTAGCGTCACCGCCCAAAACCAAACCAAATTTACCGATTTAATAATTTTTAATAAAATTGAGCTAGTCGATATTGCCAAAAAAAAAGCAGTGGTTGGTTATGTTCGTGAACTGAATGCTCACTCACCAATTATTGAGGCACCGAACGGAAAAATCTCATCAAAACTTGTTTTTGGCCTTAACTCAAAAGATTTGCCCACTTTGCTAGCAGAAGTTGAAAATCCAAATGCTGGTCAACCAAACACAGACCACATTCAAGAAGATCAAATTCAAACCTTTAATCTCAAGCCACTTGGGAAATTTAACAAAGATGAATTAGAAAAAACGATTAATGAAACTCCAAAAAATATCTTTAGAATTAAGGGGTTTGTCAAACTAACCGATGATAAATTTTATTTAATGAACTCCGTAGGAAAAAGAACTGATTTTGTGTTGCTAAAAAATCAAGAAAATACTCCTGGGATTGGCTCAATAGCAGAAAATATTTTAATTTTTATTGGCTTTTTGGCACATACACATGAAAATGAAATAAAATTAGCTATAGAAGCTATTGCGAAAAAATAAGCTGCTTAATTTTTTCTAACTCGCCTTCTCTCTGCATCGCTTTTAAAAACCTCAAAGCAATTTCATAATCTCTAAAATCATCCTGAACAACTATTTCGAGAAATTCATCCCAATCGACATACTTTAATTTAATTTTTTCACCAGAGTCCAAAGTTTGCTCGGCAACTTTTTTACAACCTGTTGCAATATATATAAATATTGGCCACTCAATTTTTGTGACTGGTTGAACAGAAAACCAAAGATCTAAACTTTTTGCTTGAAAGCCTGCTTCTTCCATGAGTTCTCGCTCAGCGGCCTTTAATGGAGACTCACCCTCATCAACAACACCACCTATTAAACTAATAAATGGCTTCATTAAAGGCTGTGCTTGTGATGTGACAATAATTTTTCCATCTGCTGTAACTGGAAAAATTCCAACTGAGGAATTTCTTTTTGCTTTTTCAAAAGTTTTAACTGAGCCATCAAACATGGTTTGCTGCCACTGCCAAACTTCAAAAATTTTTCCCTTAAAAACTTGCTTTGCAGTTTTGGGCATTGGCTGAGATGATTTTGGATATTCCATAAAATTTGTTATTTATTAACAACTTTTTCTAGAACTTTAATTAGAGTAGATGGAGTATTTTTCTGCTTAATGTATTCTACGACCATTGGAATAACTGATATACCAATAATTGCTAGTATTGCAACTGAAAAGTGTTCTTTGACGATTTCAACATTTCCAAAGAAGTATCCAAGTGTCATGAATAGTGTCACCCAAGCGAAACCTCCTAGAACATTATATACAAAGAAATGCTGATAATTCATTTTACCAACTCCAGCAACAAATGGAGCAAAGGTACGGACAATTGGTACAAATCTAGCTAAAATAATTGTTTTAGCACCGTATTTTTTATAGAATGCTTCTGTTTTATCAATGTGCTCTTGATTAATAAAAGTAATTTTAGGATTATCAACAATTTTTTTCCCAAAGATATTTCCAATCCAATAATTTACTGAATCTCCAAGAACTGCAGCAATAAACAAAATTAAAAATGTAGCTATAAAATTTAAAGAACCAAGAGCCGCAAATGTCCCGGCTGCAAATAATAATGAATCACCTGGTAAAAAAGGAAATACTACCAAGCCGGTTTCTGCAAAAACAATTAAAAAGAAAATCAGATAAGTTAGTGATCCATAGGCTGAAATTATTTCAGCTAAATGTTGATCTAAATGCAAAATAAAACTGATTAAATATGTGATTACGTTCATTAGTTTTCTCCAATTTACCTACTTATTTCAAAACAAAATAATAACACTATTTTATGTTGATATATACTCCACATCTTCATCTGTAAGACGCCTGACACCTTTATCAGATTTTTGCTCTTCAACAATGTGAGCAATACTCCCCGCTACTCTTGCCAAACCAAAAATAGCATTACCAGCCATTGAGTCAATTCCTATGGTCAATAGCAAGGCAGCAATTGCTCCATCAATGTTCAAAATTAATTTTTTCTTTATTTTGTAACTCAGCTTGTCATCCAATGAATGTTCGAGTTGTTTGGCGATATTCATAAACTGAATATCCATGTCATTTTTTCTTGCTAAATCAAATAATTCTTTTGCTCTAGGATCGAAATCTTTATAAACCGGATGACCAAATCCTGGAATTCTTTTTTTATCAACACTATATGAATCAACTAAATTATTGCAAGCTTTTTCGATGTCAGAACCTTCTTCATTGATAGTTTTAAAAATATTCATAGCAGCCGAAATAGCTCCACCGTGATATGGCCCTATTGCTAACAATGAAGCAGCCATGGCTGAAAGAACATCTCCCCCAGAAGAAGCTACTACGCGAGGTACAAATCCACTTGCAGGATTAATTCCGTGATCGATCGCAGAAACTAGAATAGCGTTCAAAATTGTTTTTTCTGCATCTTTTGGCTTTCGGCCAACTAAAGAAAGAAAAAATGTGCTTACAAAATCAGCTTCTTTGATTAAGCCCTCCAACTTTTGATTTCTTAAAACTAAACCCTGAGAAGTATTGCCACTAATTGCTGTAGTAAATTTTAAATTTTGGGACATAATTACTACTTATTACTATAACAAATTACGGTTGCGTAAACTTAGCAATAAAACTTTCAATAGCCTCTGAACTCATTAAATTGTTGATTATTGGAACATAATCAATTGAACTAATAGTTTTAACTAGCAAAGCCAAAATAACACCAAAAATAACTGTGGCTCCCACCGCTGTGCTAAATCCACGTACTACAGATAAACTAACATTTCTTCTATATGAATTTTGCTTTCTAATTTGTTCCCCCAAAAATGAGACTGATTTCTCTAATTCATTAATACTAGTCTGTAAATCACTGATACTTTCTTTCATGGAATAAGTATACCGCAAAACCAGCATACAAAAAAACTATAAAATAGTACTACTATTATCAACTTCTTGGGAATTCAAAATGTAGACGTCTCTTTTGTAACCACCAACACCAACAAATTCTGCTTCCCCACGTATTACTGACTCTATAGGCTTGCATGCAAAGCAACCATTCTCTCCTTCAGGACATTTAAAAACATTGAGTTTACGCGCAGTTTTCATTTTCTTTGCAATTGCCAAAATTTTCTCATGAGCTTCTTCCAAATTTGGCAATGGTTGTTCTTGTAATTTATCACTCAATCGAAGATACCAATAACTTACTTTTTCGACTTTTCTATTTTGAGTATTCTTAACTAAAAGATGATAAATGGGAAGTTGAAGAGAGTTTTCATCTTCTTCTTTTTTTGAAGTTTTAAAATCAATGACATGAACTCCATCAGTAGCTGGTAAGTACTCAAGCCAATCAATCTTGCCACATAAAATTATATTGTCTTCATCTGATAACCAATAATATGGCAGATCCTCTTTGATTTTAACTGAAAGAGTCTTTAAAGGACCGGGGTTTTGAATGATTTTCCTGATCATTTTTTGACCTTCCTTTTTAAATTCTTCTTCCTGCGCTTCACTTATAAAACCACCTATTTTGCCTGAATATTTTTTCCATGCATTATCAAATTTTTCTAGAAGAGAATCCTTAAAACGATCTTTAGTTGGAATTGCAGATAAAGCTTCAATAACTTCATGAACTGCAGATCCCAAAGATAGTGGTGCTGAAGTAAGTTGTAGTTTATTTCCAGTATTTGGATCTTTATAGATATTTTTTAAATAATAAGATCTGGAACATTTTAAAAAGTCTCCAATTGATGAATGAGAAACCCAAGTAGCTGTAAATTTATCTGGCATAATCAATTTTCCTAATAATCTACTATAACAAAAGACATTGTTTTTAACAAAGGTACGTGAATCTTGTACATGGGTCTATTGCACATCAGATCAATAAATAATAAGATTAAAAGATGAATGAATCTATTTTTTCCCTTAATGAATTAAAATCATCTGGATTAAATAGCGAATATGCAAAAAAACAGCTTGATATATTCGGCCCAAATCAATTAGTTGGGAAAAAACCACCTACAGATTTATATTTTGTTTTTAAACAATTTCAAAATCCTTTAGTTTTAGTCTTAATAATTGCAACTATAATTACTGCTATTGTTGGTGATTTTTCAGACGCCTTTGTAATATCTTTGGCAATAATTGTTAATACCATTTTGGGCTTTATTCAAGAAAGAAAAGCTTACAAATCTCTAGATGCTTTAAAAAAAGTTGTCACACATGAAGCCTGGGTAATTAGAAATAATGATTTTGAAAAAATTGGCCAGAAAATCAAAATTGAAATTTCTAAGATTGTTCCGGGTGATATTGTAGTACTTTATGAAGGTGATAAAGTTCCTGCGGATGGAATTATTATCGAAGACAATGATTTGCTAATTAATGAAGCACTATTAACTGGTGAAAGCGTTCCTGTCTCAAAAAAAGAATTTAAAAGTCATATTTCTGAAGAAACAATCAATGAATTTATCATTCAGGCTACTAAAACAAACAACTCTAAAACTATCAATATCTTATATATGGGCACAACCGTAGTCGGTGGTTCAGGAAAAGTTCTCGTCACCTCGACAGGAATGAAAACTGAAATGGGCAAGATAGCTGCACATTTAGTAGAAAATAGAATGGTTAAAACCCCTCTTGAAGTAAAACTCGATCAACTTGCAAAGTTTATAACAATTGGAATTATTTTACTTTCAATATTGATCTTTATAACTGGAATAGTATTGAAAAAAGATCCAATTGAAATGTTTACAACAGCCGTTGCTCTCGCAGTTGCTGCCATTCCAGAAGGTCTCGTGGTAGGGCTAACTGCAATTTTGGCGATTGGCATGCACCGAATTCTGAAAAGAAAAGGCTTAGTTAAATCTTTAGTCGCTGCAGAAACCTTAGGAAGCGTAACTACGGTTTGTGTCGACAAAACTGGAACCCTTACTGAGGGAAAAATGAGAGTAGTTGAAACTAAACTAACCGACAAACTTTTTGCTTATAAAGCTAGTACGCTAGCAAATGATCTTAAAGATCCAATTGAACTCGCTAGATGGCAGTGGGCATTAAAAGTTTCCAAAGACAATAGTATAGGAGTAACAAAAAATAAATTGGTTGCCCCTGAAGAATTAGTTCTACAAGAAGAACGAGACGAAATTATTCCCTTCTCTGTTGAAAGAAGATTTCTAGCTACCAGACACAAAGAATTTATTTATCTTTCTGGAGCTCCTGAAGAAATGTTATTACGTTCTAATTCCACCACAAGTATCATTAACGAATATGAAAATCTAATTGAAAACTGGGCCCAAAAAGGAAGACGGTTGATTGGTTTTGCATATATTAAATGCGAATCAGATGATGAAGCAAAAGAAGTATTTTCAAAACTTAAAAAAGATGATGTTAATAAAAAAATAATAAATTGGCTAGGTTTAATGGCCTTTGATGATCCTATTAGGCCTTCAGTAAAAGCTTCTATTAAAAAGACCCAAGAAGCTGGAATTAATATAAAAGTAATCACTGGAGATTTTAGAACTACTGCATTGGCTGTGATGGAAAAAATAGGCTTTAATGTCAAAAGTGATCAGATTATCGAAGGACAAGAACTAGAAAAAATGAGCGATGACGAACTAAAAAGCAGAGTTAACTCAATTCTCTTATTTTCCAGAACCAAACCATCTCAAAAACTTAGAATTGTAAAGGCCTTGCAAGCCAATGGGGAAATCGTTGGAATGATGGGTGATGGAGTTAATGATGCCCCTGCACTAGCTGTTTCTAATATAGGAATAGTTGTAGAAGAAGCAAGTGAAATTGCTAAAGAGACTGCTGATTTAATATTACTAGATTCTAATATGGAAACAATTACTGCCTCTGTGGAAGAAGGTAGATCGATGCTTGAAAACCTAAAAAAAGTGGCCTTGTATTTACTTAGCGACTCATTTTCTGAAATTATAATTGTTTTAGTTAGTCTTCTGATGGGTTGGCCAGCCGCAATTACGGCCGTACAAATCTTATGGATAAATTTAATTGATGATGGCCTGCCAAACTTAGCGCTGACAATTGATCCCAAGGACCATGATCTCTTGAAAAGGAAACCACTTTCTCCAAAAACAAGACTTATCGACAACGAGATGCTATTTCTCATTATAATTATCTCCTTAACAACTGCCCTTAGTTGTCTTGCGATTTTCTGGATTGATTGGCAACAAAGGGGCGAAGAACTCGCTAGAACAATGGTTTTTGCAACTCTTAGTATTGATTCACTTCTTTATGTTTTTTCTTGTAGATCGTTAACTAAAAATATTTGGCATGAATCTATTTTTAAAAATATGTGGCTTGTCATAGCTTCATTATTTGGAATAATTTTAACTATCTTTTCAGTTCATTTAAAACCTCTGCAAAATCTATTGGGGACTACTGCTTTGAGTCTCACAGACTGGTTAATTGTCTTTACAATTAGCTTTGGGGTAATTGCCTCAATTGAAATTTTCAAATGGATTTATATCAAACAATATTTGAAAAAATAATTTTTATGAATAACCTATTATCTAAATTTCTCTAGTAATTTTGAAATATCGTATTGTCTTGTTTCTTCATACGGCTCTGTCTCAATTTTAGTTCCCATCGCTCCATTTCTGTTAAGCTGTCTATCGATTTGTGGCACGCTTTTTTTGTCTTGATATAAAACACCAATGGCAATTCTTTCCTCTTGGTCTTGAGCGGTTTTTAGTGCTAATTCCCTATTGGAATTATCATAGCCATCAATAGTTTCCACATCGTAAACTCGATCCATATACCACTCGTGAGGAGTTTCTTTATTGTAGGTTGGACAGCTTTGTAAGATTTCTACAAAACTAAAACCTTTATGATCTAAAGCTTGTTCAAAGACCTTGCTCATGTGTTTTACGTCACCTGAAAAACTTCTAGCTACAAATGTTGATTCTAAAGACAAGACAAATCTAGCTGGGTGTAAGAGTTCAGAGTTGGTCCCGTCAGGTGATGAATTCATCTTCATGTTCTTTTTTGTTGTTACTGAAGCTTGTCCCTTGGTTAATCCGTAATTTAAATTATTATGTAAAACAAAAGTAATGTTGTAATTTCCTCTAACTGCATGAACTAAATGTCCTATGCCTTCGCCCAAAGTTCCACCGTCACCACCAAAAGCAATTACCGTTATTTTTCTGTTAGCCATTTCTGCTCCAACTGCCAATGGAATTGACCTTCCATGCAAACCATGAAAATTATATCCACCAATTTTGTCAGATCCATTACCATTACAACCAATATCAAAACAGGTAAGTGTATTACAAGCTGAAATTTTCTTTGATACTAATGCTCTCCTTATTGCAGTATGAATTCCATAGTTTCCACAGTTAGTACACCATGTAAAGATATTCTTTGATTGAAAGTCTTTCATTGTGGGAGTGGTAGTTGAATTACAAGTAATGCAAGACATATTACTCCTCACTTTCAATATACTCGATAATATCTTCTAAAAAGAAAGGCCTGCCATCAAATTTCATCAGTCTATTTTTAAACAAAACACCAGTTTTTGAAGTAATTAAATTGCCCAACTGACCGGTCGCATTATTCTCAATCAGAACCAATTTTTTGGCATTTTTAGCGAAATTTTGGAAAACTCCAATTTTAAGTGGATAAACATATTCATAATGCAAATAAGCAATTTTCTTTTTCCCGCGCTCATTTAAAATATCCATTACATCTAACATGGTATTTTTAACACTACCCCAGCCAACGAATGAAATATCTGGATCTTGACTACCAAATACCTCTGGCTCTGGTAAATCTTTTAATAAATATTCCTCTTTTCTAATTCTTTTCTGATAAATTTCTTTTGCAGGAAACGCATCTTCTGTTAAAGATCCATCAGAAAGATGTTCGTCGCTGTTTGCATCAAAAACTGCATCACAACTGCCTGGTAACCATCGTGGAGAAACTCCCGATTCGGTGTTTTTATATCGATCAAGTGAAGTAATATTTTTAAGTTCCTCACCCTCTAGAATATGACGTTCAATTGGAATATCTTGAGGCATTTTGTCGACTTGGAAAATTGATTCCGCAATCTGTTTTTCTGTCAAAATAATTACTGGGATTTGATATTTCTCGGCAATGTTAAATGCTTGCTGTGTCACGGTATAACACGATGCAATATCGTGGGCGGCAATAACACATTTAGTATATTCACCATGGCCTGAATATATCGCTAGATTCAAATCTGAAGCAGAAGTCCAAGTTGGCAAGCCAGTTCCGGGACCGGGTCGTTGAGCAATTACACAAACAAATGGCGTTTCAGTTATCCCGGTTAATGAAACCGCTTCTGTCATTAAATCAAATCCGCCGCCAGAAGTAGCAATCATAGTTCTTGCTCCCATATGCATTGAACCAATCGCCATATTAGCCACAGAAATTTCATCTTCAATTTGTTTCACAATCATGCCAGTCTCATGATAAACACTCGATAAATAAGAAAGTATCGAGCTACTTGGAGTCATTGGGTAGGCATAAAAAACTCTAACTCCAGCTGCAATAGCACCTAAGCTTATTGCATGATTACCACTCATTAATAAATCATCCTTAAAATTTTCAGTTTGTCTTATTTCTAGTTTTGGCCTTTGTAATTTGGATAAGTCATAATTAAATCCAGCATTTAAACATTTTAAATTAATCTCAATCACATCTGGCTTTTTTGAAAAAATTTCTTTTATATTATCTTCCATTTTTCTAATTTCTAGTCCAAAAATTTGCCAGATTGCCCCCAACATAATCGTGTTGGACATAATTCTTTTGCCACCTAGTTCAATCGCAATATCTTTGGCAGGAATGAATTCAATATTAATTTTATTTTCCTTAACAAAGAATTCTTCTTCTGGAGTAAGTGTCAGTTTAACTACACTATGGATAATTGAACCATTTTTTCTGACAGATGTTAAATATTTTTTGAATGAACTTCTAACTAGACACATTAAAACATCGCACTGGGCTGAAGAAGATTTAATTTCTTGATTATTAATATCTATTTGATAACTAGCGTCACCTCCTTTGATCAAGGAAGGATATTCTCGATAACCAAAAATAAACAGACCATTATCTTTCAATGCTTTAGCCAAAACCTCACCGATAGAGTTAACACCTTGCCCTGACTCACCTACTACCTTAACAACGAAACGATTTTTAAAATTCATAATTTTACATCCATTAATTTTCTTCAAATAATTTAAGAGTTTTTTCAGCCCAATCTCTAACCAATTTATCAATTATCTCGTCAAAAGGCTCTCTGCCAATTGTCAAAGCTACTCCTACAGATTTGCCATTACTTTTTTCCCAAACTTCTTTTAAAAGTGTCATTCCCGTACAAAAATAGTGAGATTCATATCTTCTATCTCCTAAACCAATGAATGCTGCCGACTTATCAGAAAAGTCTAACTTTTCCATTTCGGAAAGTAATCTATCAAAAAAGGGGTTAATCGTTCCGTGGTCCCAAGTAGATGTAGCCAAAAGAAAAAATTTATTTTTTGTAAGAATATTTATATCGGTTTTTTCAGATCTATGCAAAAAAACTTCTCTGCCCATTTTTCGCCATACGTCCGCAACTTTGTCCATAACAAACTCAGTATTTCCAGATGTAGAAGCGTAAACTATGTGAATTGGAAGATTTGATTCGATCATATTAATATCATTTTACCATCAACTGCCCAAATTCCATCATCATTTAATATCACTGGATTAATATCAGCTTCAGATATTTTAGGATTAGAAGCAATCATATTTTGAAATTTAAGAATTAAATCCACAATTTTTTCTGAATCATAGCCTTTTTCACCACGATAGCCCTCAATAAGTTTGTTAACTTTTGAATTTTTTATTAACGTAATAATTTCGGTCTTGCTCAATGGAATTAAACCCAAATTTCTATCTTCAATTAAATTGGCTAGTACTCCTCCGGCCCCAAACATTAAAATATTACCAAAAACCATATCTTTTTTTGAACCAATTATTAATTCTAAACCTTTTGCAACCTGTTTTTGGATTTGAATTGTGTTCAAACCAGATTTGTCCATATTAAGTATAATTTTTTGCAAACTACCGAAAGCTTCTTCAAGTTTTTCTACGCTATCAATACCAACAATCACGCCACCCTCATCACTTTTATGCAACATTTGTGGAGACGATATCTTGAGCACAACCGGAAAATTATTCTCCTGGACAAATAATTTTGCAGCATCAATATTTACACACTTTGCAGTTGGCGAAGTATTAATTCCATGTGTTTTTAATATTTGATTTACTTCAAAACTATCCATGTTTTTTCTATCAGTAGTATTTTGTTGTAATAAAACTTCAGAAAAACCGCTATCTACTTCCAAATTCTGATTTTCAGAATTTATATTTAAAGTATCTCTGTACTCTCCCCACTGGCTCATTTTTGCAATTGCTTTAACAGCCCTTTCTGGATATCTAAAAGATGGAATTTTAAATTTATTTAAAACTTTTTCTCCTTTTGCAATATGACTGCCTCCTATAAAAGAACAAATAATTGGTTTTCCATACTCAAATGATAATCTGCCAATCATTTCGGCAGTTTTTTCAATTTGCGTCATAACCTGAGGAGTCAAAATAATCATTAATGAATGAACATCATCATCAATAATTAAAGTTTTGATAGCACTTTCATATCTTTCGGCCAAAGCATCACCTAAGACATCAACTGGATTAAAAATACTTGCCGCTCTTGGCAAATACATCTCTAGTTCATTTCTGGTTTCTTCGTCAAAACGAACTAACTGCAAGCCTTCAGAAGCTACAAAATCTGAACTCAAAACTGCTGGCCCACCAGCATTAGAGACAATTGCAATATTCCTGCCCTTTGGAATTTTTTCCCAGGCAAAAACTTTGGCTAAATCAAAAAAATCTTCAATACCATCACAACGAATAATTCCCGCTTTTTTAAGTGCTACATCTAGAACATAATCTTCTCCAGCAATTGAGCCTGTATGCGATTGCATTGCCTTTTTGGACTCATTAGATTTTCCTGGTTTTAACAAAAAAAGCGGATTTTTTGCAGATATTTTTTTGGAAATATTGATAAATTCTTTGCCATCAATAATAGATTCTAAATACATGCCAATTGGTACTAAACCTGAAGTACCTTTTTCTTGAGTTTGAGATGTAATATCATTGTCATAACAATATTTTAAAATATTGTTCTCATTAAGATCTGTTTTATTTCCAAGTGTGATAAATTCACTGAAGCCAATTTCATTATATTCTGCCCAATCAAAAACACTCGATGCTATTGCGCCTGATTGTGAAATAAATCTCAAGTTACCTTTTTTATTAACTGGTTGACCAAAAGTCACATTAACTGGATAAAGATTATTTACAAATCCCAAACAGTTTGGCCCTAAAACATTTATCTTTGTTGAGGCGTCAATGGAATTTTTTTTGATTATTTCTAAAAGTTTTTGCTCCAAAGCTAATCCCTCTGATCCAGCTTCTTTGAACCCAGCACTAAAAATTACCACATTTTTGGTACCTTTTTGAATAATTTTTTCAAGGACCTCTAAAACAAATTTTGCTGGAATAGCGATTAATGCCAAATCAGGAATTGAGGGCAAATCTGCATAATCTTTATATGTCTTTAAACCTGAAATAGTCGTTGCTGTTAAGTTGAGTGGAAAGATTTCTCCTCTGAATCCGGAGTCAATAATATTTTTTAGAACAATTGAACCTAGTTTTTTCTTGTCTGAAGAAGCTCCAACAAGCGCAATTGATTTTGGATAGAACATCAAATCTAGGTTTAACAAAGAATCATCCTTTCCTTTAGACGATTTATCATCTTTATCACAAATAAATACCCATCATTTGTAAAAAACCAATGATGCCATGAATAATACCAAAAACAACTGTAACCCAGACAAAATGCTTATGAACCGAACTCCACGTCATGTGCGTATCAGCATCATCAAGTAAATCTGGCCCAATTTTTGAACCCTTCCAAGGTAACGGAAGCTTTGCCCAAGGCAACGCAAAACAACTCGCAAAAGTTAAGACGAAAAAGATCCCTAAAATGATGCCCGTCCAACCTAGAATTGAAAAAGAACCAACTCTAATTCTTTTTTCATACCATGGTTTTGAACTAGATTCTAACACCATACTTTCATCAGGTATTGCAATTTCATTAGTCTTATTTGTAGCAACTTCGACTACTTGAATTTCATATCCTTCAATTCTTCCTAAAACTTCAAACCCAGCAAACACTTCATCTCCATGAGGAGCCTCGGACATTCTCTCAGTTAAATCAACTCCAGCATTTAAACCAAAATGCTCTCCCAACTTCCAAAGCTTACTATCAGTAACATCATAAACAACTCCTTCATAGGCTATATATGATTTGCGTCCATCTTTGCCGTCAAATTCAGCTAATTCTTTGACTGTAAAAATTTTGTTATCGGAAGATACTATTGGGTCATCTGCTGCAAAAATATTATTAACAAAATAAGCCATCAATGCAACAAGTGTTAAAGACAATAATATTTTTTTCATTTAAACCTTAAATTTTATCAATTACTATTCTGCTGGAACTTCAACTCCTAGATGACCAAATGGAACTAGATAGACAATCGTTTCATTTTTATCCAACCCAAGGATTTCACCAACTTTAGCAGCATCAAATCCAGCCGTAACAACTGTAGCCATTTTCATTGCTTCAGCTTGAAGATAAATATTTTGACCAATGTGACCACCTTCAAGGAAAGTAACTTCTTCTGGATTATCTGGAAAGCTAACTGCAGTTTTTGCAAAAGCTACTGCCATCGCAATAACTATTGGAGCTTTTTGTGAGTTGTCTTGAACCCCAGATGCCGCAAGTAATTCACCCGCATTAGCTAAACCCAAGTTTCCAAGTGTATGACTTTCAGAATCATATAGATATAAGCCCGATTCTAATCCTTCTACATTTCTTACAACAACATAAAGTGAGTAAGGATAAACACCTCTTGCAGATGGAGCTGTTCTATGACCTTTATCGTCGGTAACACCTTGAGCAGACCATAAAATTTGACTCAATTCTGACATTGTTACTGGTTCTTCTGAATAGACCCTTTTACTTCTTCTCGTTTGGATAGCCTCTTCAACCGACATTTTGCCCGTTATTTTTGGAGTCGGAAGTTCAATTTTTTCACTAATAGATTTTACCGCAGGCATCTCATATGTTTTTGCAACACTTCCAACATCAGATTTCGAATCTAATACTATGGAAGAAAGATTCGCTCTTTTTTCATTAATCAAAAGCACTGACAACATAGTAGTTGCAGCAACCATAATCAAAGTAATAAAGGAAAGTGCTTCTTTTTTCATTGGAAAACCACCTTTCATACAAGTACCGCAGCTTTCATCATTAGAACAGCAATCTTTCGATTTTTCTTTAGTTATTTCTTTTGGGGTTTCAAGATTATTTTGCATATATATACATTGAAGATGATTTTTGACTCATAGTCAATATGAAATCCTAAAGAACTTGCAATATGAACATAAATTCGTCATTATAGATATAATATCTACAAGGAAAATATGAAAAAATCATTCTTAATTACAATCTTATTTGAAGTTGCATTACTTGTCTCAATTCCACAAGTTTTTGCACTAGAACTGAAAGTTTTACAAGATGGTAGTATTAATTTCTATGAAGATAGCGTCCTAGGAAATGAAAAGAGTGAGGGTGAAGATGACGACATTGATGAAGATGAGATTGAAAACGAAACAGAGCAAGGAGATTTAATCAGAACAACTAATCTAAACGGTGGCAAAATCCGCGTTGAATTAGAAGATGACGAAATCAAAATAGACATTGAAAAAAAATCTGGTTCCAATCAACTAGAAACTTCAAAGGTGAGTCGACTTAACATGGAAATTCCTTTTGGAAAAACAAAAGCTCAACAAGGTATGGCGGAAAAAAATAAAACTGACGTGAAAGAGGCTCGTGAAGAATATAAAGCATATTTAGAACAGCTCAGAGAAGAGCGAAAAACAAGATTGCAAGAACAGTTAGAATTAAGAAACAAACAACGTGAAGACGGAAAGCAAGAAATGGAATTAGAGTCGAGGGGTATAACTGCTCGTCTCACTAGAGCAGAATTTGTTTATGATGCAACAACTGGAATTGTGACCCTGACAACTCCAAGTGGAAATGTTCACGAATTAAATCATTTTCCTGATCAAGCAATCTTGAGAATGGAAGAAGTTACCACTGATGATCTTGAGAATGCCGATATTGAAGTTTCAACCACTGATGATGGCTCAATAATTTACAAATCAAAAGGCACAAAAAAGACAAAATTTCTTGGACTATTTTCAAGAGATGTTGATACCGAAATTGTCTTAGATGATGAGACAGGTGAAGTTGTCGAAACAGACTTACAAGCTGCATCCCTTTTAGGGAGAATACTAGATAGTTTATCATTCTAGAAATTAGAGTAACCTAAAATCTTATAAGCATCACAGCTGTTTGTGCTAGGTTGTTGGCAAATAATAATGCCAATCCCAAATAAATAACTAAACTAAATTTGACATTGTTTTTATATCGCTCAAAAATGATTGCCAAACCCAAAGATAAATATGGCAAAACACTGATAAACATTCGCGAACCATAAGGACCACCAATAATTTCCCTGCCCCATGAGGCAACAACGTATAATTGCAAAAAGAAAGCAATAATTGAAATCAGACTTAGATGTTTAAAAAGTGCGACTTGTCGTTGACTCTTTGAAGCTCCTTTTAGAGCCAAACCCAATCCAAAAATTGCAATAATTAGTATTGGCGCAAACGTAAATAAACCATTTCCAAAACTAAATAAAACCCTGATAAAATCAGGGTTAAACCAAGATAATTCTTCGCCTCCAATAATATAAGGACTTCCAATCATTCCGTATAAATTTAAAGTTACAAATAACTGAATACTTAAAACTAAGAAAATACTTCCCCAAAATAAAATTGCTCTGTTGAGCATTTCCATCAATCTATCTTTTTTTAATTTGTCGCCATTTTTAGTTAAGATATAAATTGAAACAGGAATTAGCAATACTATATCTTGATTTCTAACCAAAGTAATTGCGCCACCTAAAAAACCAAGAGTTATTACTCTTTGCCAACTGAGGTTTTTGGTTTTCGAAAAAATTGCTAGCAAATATAAAAATATCGATGACAACATAAACGATGCTGAGTGAGAATTTAATGGATCGATTGAAGTGTAATAAAACATTTGAGTGGTTAGATATAAAAATAAAACTGTTAAAAATGCAATATTCTTATTAAAAAATAACTTGACTGTTTTATACACAAAAAATAAGCCCAGAGTAGAAAATAATATTGTTGAGATTGCAACAAAATATTGCGTTACAAAATTATAACCGTCAGCCACGTTAATAATGCCAGCCCACTCTAAAACTTTGCTCGTTGAGTGCCCTAAAACAAACCCAGGAATCCATAATATTGAGGTGCCTGGAGAAAATTTGTTTATTATTTTACCCGTAACTTCAGAAGTTTCTGGTTCATTTGGAAAACCTCCAAAATCTCTATATGCTTCGTTTTTAAAATCTATATCATGGTCCAGTACAATTGATTTGGTATAAGCATAATAATACAAACTGTCGCCCCACAAAATTGTTTTAACTTTGAAAATAACAGCAGAATATAAAATAACACTAAATAAAAATAATAAAATAAAGTATTTTTTATCAGTATCAAAAACTTTGCTCAGTAATTTGTTCATAATATTATATTATCATGAACAAGACATCGAGAGAGCCACCCAAACTTAATAATGGCTAATTATCTATATGCATAAATCCTCTGCCTTGACCACCTCCAAACTCATTTCCAAAACCTCCGTCAAATCTCTCAAACTCACCCATGGTGATTCCATTACTTTCTGCCCAAGCCATCATTTCGTCATGGATATCAGCCCTAGCTTCACGCCTATCTTCAGGAGAAAGTTCATAAAGATCATCATACTTACCTTCAAGTTCATCATGTTTTGCAATTATGGCGAACTCTTGGTCCTGTGTTAGCTGTCTTTGCTGCATTCTTTGTTGCATTTTTTCATGACGTTGTTCACCACGCTCTGATCTAAACTCTTCAAATGTGTCCGAAACTTCTGACTCATTTAAACCAAATCTAGAAGCGAGCCTGCTTACTAAAGTTTCCCTGTTTGAAGCAATATCCTGAGCATTTACAAAACTGACCGAATTCATTACTGCGATCGCAATAATTCCGACTGCAATTACTGGCATAACGATTCTTGATTTCATATACTGGTTCCTTTGAATGGCTAATTTATACTTAATTAATATTGTAATTAATATATAAAATTATTCTGAGAATTAGCTTAAAAATTAGAGAAATTTCTGCTTGAGTGGCAACTTAATTGTAAAGGTAGTTCCTTTGGTAATCTCGCTTGAAACTGAGATATGGCCATTGTGATTTTCAATTATTTTTTTGGCCATTGATAACCCTAAACCATATCCTGATTTTGTACTAGAAGTTCTAGATGAATCAATTCTATAAAAGCGGTCAAATATGTTTGGTAAATATTTTTTATTGATTCCAATCCCTGTATCTTTAACCGTAATAAACAGATGGTTCTTGACTAACTTAACCTCAAGATTTATTGTTCCACCATGCTTACAATATTTAATTCCATTATCAAATAAAATTGTAAATAATTCTGTAAGCGAATCAACGTCTCCAATTAACTGATAATTTTTTGTATTAATACTAATCGATACTTTCTTTTTATCAGCAAGATATTTAACTCTTCTGAATGCTGTCTCAATCGCTTCTTTAATATCGAGATTATCAAAAACAGGTTCTTTACTTTCTAAACTAGAGAGATTTAACAATTTATTAATCAATTCATTCAGAGCGTCTACATCCTCTAAATTATATTGAAACAATTTTTGTATATCTTTTGGAAGTTTCCCGCTTCTAATTGAAACTTCAATTGATGTTTTTAAAGAAGTGAGCGGAGTTTTTAATTCGTGTGAGGCGTCGGCAATGAAACGTTTCTGTTCTTTGATTATTTCTTCGATTGGTAGTAAGGTTTTGCCGGCCAATAAATAACTAACTAAAGAAGATAAAGTTAGAATAACTAAATTAACAACAAGTAGAAGAAATAAAATATTTTTCCTAGAATTATCTAGCTCTTCAAGAAATAAGCCATGCAAGACTTCTTTGGTAACTTCAACGTTGGGACTTTTGACCTCAGCTATCTTTTTTAAGGCCATCATACCTTCATTTTTTTCGAACCTAATTTCAGCATTTTTAAATGAAGATTCAATATTTCCAATCACGCCCTTATAAATAACAGCGCTAAACATCCCACTGATGGACATTATTATTAGTACATACCAAATGGTAATTCTAATTCTTGTAAGTTCGAAAACTTTCATAAGCGCTTATTTTTTATCTTCTGAGATTTTATACCCAAAACCCCTAACAGTTTTTAACAAATCTTGCTTACCCTTAAAAGGCTTGTCAATTTTATTTCGCAAATAGCCAATATATACTTCAACAGTGTTTGGTAAAATATCGGCGTCAAAATTCCAAACATTACTAATAATTTGCTCCTTAGTAAATACTTGATTTTTATTTTTCATTAGAAATTCTAGAAGTGAAAACTCTTTTTTTGAAAGAGTAATTTGCTGTCCATCTCTTTCAACTGTGAATCGATTTTGATTCAATTTCAAATCTGCAATTTCTAGAATATTTTCGACTGTGGCCTTTGGTCTTCTACTCAACGCTCTGATTCTAGCAACTAGCTCATCAAAAGAAAAAGGTTTGGACAAATAGTCGTCAGCCCCAGTATTCAATCCTAAGATTTTATCTGAAACCTGAGATTTTGCAGTTAACATCAAAACTGGAGTAGAAATTTTTTCTTTCCTTAATCTTTTGCAAACTTCAATTCCGTCCATGAGTGGCAACATTATATCCAAAATGATTACATCATAATTTTCAGAAACAGCCAAATCAAAACCAGCTTCTCCGTTGAAAGCAGTATCAACTGCAAAGGCCTCCTGCTCTAATCCTCGTTTTATCGAACTTGAAATTTTGTGATCATCTTCTACAACTAATATTTTCATTAATTATATTATAGTCAAGTTTCTTTAAATTTGCTGAGAAAACTAATTAGACTTGTTGCGAAAGTGCTGTAACCTTTTATTTCGCAACAAGTCTAAGGTAGAATAGAGAAAGATGAAATTAAAAAATTCTATCTTCAAAAATAAACAATCAAAAACTTTGTTTTTTTTAAGTTTAATTCTTATTTTAGCTTCAACTGTTGCAACTTATACTTATTTCTCAGGCAACAGACAAGCAAGTTTTGAAACAGTAAATGACGAGCTAAATGTTTTAACTGCTCAAGATGAAACTTTTGAATTTGACGAAATCCTCGCAAATGATGAAAGTTCACTCAATATTTTGCTCCTAGGCTATGGCGGAGCTGGACACAGTGGTGGATTCTTGACTGATGTCATTCAAGTTGTTCACCTGGATTTTGAAAATTCAAAAGTTGCCTTCATCTCTATTCCCAGAGATCTGTGGGTAAAATTGCCAAATGGAACAAGTAGCAAAATAAATCAAGCTTTCAGTTTGGGCGACAAAAAAGACCCAATTAATTCTGGCGCTAAAGTAAGTGCCCAAATGGTTTTAGCTGTAACTGGTTTGAGAATCGATAAATTTATTTCAATCGATTTTGTTGGCTTCAAACGAGCAATTGGTTACGAACTGAAAAATATCAAAGTAGATGTCCCAGAAACTCTAGATGATCCTTGGTATCCAATTGGCGGAAAAGAACAAGATGTTTGTGGTAAGAGTCCTGAAGAAGTTGCTAGCTTAAGTTCACAATTTTCAGGATTCCAACTTGAACAAAAATTTGAGTGCAGATATGAACATATTCATTTTGACAAAGGAATTAACATTATGGAGGGTGGCGACTCATTGGCTTATGTAAGATCACGTCATGGTTCTACAGGAGACGATTTTAACAGAAGCCAAAGACAACAAACGTTACTTCTGGGAATTAGAGACAGACTTTTTGAATTAGAAGCCCTCAAAAATATTCCAGGATTCTTCAAACAAATGATTGCTCACACCAACACGAACTTTACTATAGATTCAATTAAACAGTTAGCTCCAAAATTGCTAGAAGCCAAAAATTATGAAATTATTAATGTCACACTTAGTACAGCCAATGTTTTCACGTCATCTAAATCAAGTTCGGGACAATACGTCATCATTCCAAAATCTGGAACAAATGATTGGACCGAATCTAGGGCTTTTGTTCATGCTAAACTAGCAAAATAACATGGTATTATTTAATTATGAAACTACTACATACAAATTTATCTAGATTTGACAAAAATTCTCACGGATATTTTAGAGCAAAAAAATATTTTCAAGGAAAATATAACCGTGAAGTTCTCTTGACCATATACGACACAGCTTTAGATCGTAGTTCGTTTGGATATTTATTTTTGTGTGATAACAATGTATTAATCCACATAATGGATGAATTGAGTGACCCGAGTGGAATATATGAGTTAGATTCAGAAGATAGATTCAGCCTCATTGACAGCAACTCTGATCTTCTCAGAGATATACTTAATAAAACATTAGGCGGAAACATATCTTTGTCTACGTCTACACTAAACCCAAAACCATTAATTTATCTTAATGATAAATTTTTATTAGTATGTAATATACAAACCAATCTGAACTACGGCTATTTTATACAAGGTGCAGTTAAAACAATTTATCTTAACTCAAAACACGATTCAGAAAAAATTAATAATTTAATAATACTTGTGAAGTCAATATTAAATCATGAAACAAAGAATTTCTCCATTACATTACCCGGACTAAGTGCTTCAATATCTAAGATTAATTTTTATGTTGGAGCAGTGACTGCTTATCCTGCAGTTCTGGGAATAGTCTCAGTATTTATATATATTTTATATATAATGGTTATCAATTTATTTTAGAACAGTAAAATAAATCAACCAGCGCCACCTCCACCTCCTCCGCCTCCACCACCGCCGCCACCTGAAAACCCTCCAGATGAGCCGGAGCCAGATGCTCCATAACTACTAGTTGCCGATTGATTTATGCTTGATATTACCGTGGTTACACTATTAATTGCAGATGATAAATCATTCAAACCAGAAATAGATCCATCAGTTGAAAGAATTCTACCACCCCAATATGAAGAAACTATCATAGCGTCAGCTTCTGTAAACTTGATTGGCAATTGTGACAAGGCTTTTGCAGAAACCCCTAACAAAGTTCCATAAACCAGATATTTTTCCCAAATAACAATTGAATCAATTTCATATTTAGCAGTTTTTTTATAATTTCGCATATGCTTGCCAAATGCCAACCACTCAGCAGTTTCTTCACTTCCCTTGGGTGTTCTCTTTTCTCCAAACTCTCCCATTAACGCAACTATTGATCCTAAAACAATTCCTAAAAAACCAAAAAAACCACTAACTAAGATAATAGAGACATAACTAAAATCACCACCAAACGAACTAAAAATCGCTGGAGCTACTGTGAAAGAAATTAGTAGCAATAAAATACTCAATCCAATTATTATTCCTCCATTTGCTTTACTTTTATTATTATGAGAATCTTGATTAAAATACCCTTCGGATAAGTTTTCTTTTAAAGTGGTTTCTTTCAGAGATTTAAAAAACTTCTGACTTTCCATTTGGTGAGTTTGTGACCAAGAAACAATAGAATCCAAAGAAATAACGTCTCTCTCTTTGCCTTCAGCTATAACTTTCTCTAAACCAACCTTTTCTAACAAAAAATTCATGATACTTTGTTGGATTGAAGATATTGTCTTGACTGGTGTAATTAGATATGACTGTTTGGGATTAAAAGGTTCTAGATAATATTTGTAATTTTTGGTAAATAAACCCTGCTTTTGATCACTTCTCACAAACTTGAAATATCTGTCTTGAACCAACGATAAAACTGTTGCTGTAAATGCTTTTGGAGTGAGATTTTTTGTTCCAGATATTAGTTGTTCAATTTGCGCAGGATCAATATCGCTAGGTGGCTCCCAAAGAGTTCCTGGCGCATTTACTTTTGGAAGTGGATCATCTTTGCCATATTTTAGAAATAATTTGACTTGCTTAATAAATCTAAAAACAATCAATGCAAAAATTCCAAAAATTATCACCAAGAAAACTTTTTGTAAAACTGCAGCTTTTTTCTTGCCATTGATTGTCTCTTTGATATAAGTTTCTTCTTGAGCTTGAATTGTAGCTCTATCACCATTACCTGTGGCTCCGTCAGAAAAATTTACTTTTGGCATTAAAACTCTGGCTTCAACGAACTCTCCGACAGAAACTCTTGGCACTTGAAACGAAACGATTGGTTCGTTAACTGACTCAGATATTGCAACTTCACCCTCCAACGGTCCATGAGCCCAAGCTTTCAAATCATTACCATTGATTGAATTTGAAAAACTCAAACTTACTAAAATATCTTTTTGAGGCATTTCCCACTCTGATCCAATAAACTGCCAATAAAGTTCGGCCACATCTGAATGAAGTGTTACTGCATTGACAACGTCATAAGAAATCTCAAAGTATTTCATTTCGCTTTGAGCCGAATAATTCCATTGAATGTAATATCTAGTGCCTTGATCAACAACAAAAAAACTATCAGTTGGATTATTTTTTGGATTGTCTAAATCAATTTGAGTTTCTGCTAGTTCTTGATAACAACTGTTTTTGACTCCACCAGTTTCGCAAACCTTAAAATTACTTAATAAATATGGCGCAGTTCTACCTGGACTTTTTTCTTGATCGGGGAATTTGTAAACATATTCGTATGCATATGAATAGTCTCCTGAAAAATTATAGCTTCTTCTTTCTTTAACGTTCATTGAGCCATCCTCAGAAACTCTAGCGTCTATCTGAACAGTGTCAATTGAATAAGATTTAGCAAAGGCTTTTGGCGGTAAAAATATAATCGATAGAAAAATAAATACTAATAAACTAACTTTAAATAGTTTTGTCATATATAATTATTTTATATAAAAAAAGAGGAAAAGATATGCTTAAATGTAGAAATAATTAATCTTATGCCACAAATCCAATTTACTTGTCTAATTCCTTTTTTTAATGAAAACTGGCGGCTTGTCAGTGTTCTTAAAAAACTAAATATTTTGGTCAATTCTGGCAAACTCAAATCAATTATTTGTATTGATGATGGCTCAACAGATAATACTGCTAAATTAATTTCGTGTATGTTTTCTAAGACTATAAAAATAAAAGTAGTTGGTTATAAAAAAAATGCTGGAAAATCTGCCGCAATTAATTTTGGCTTAAATTTGGTCAAAACATCTCATGTTTTATTATTTGACGCTGATTTAAATTCATTTTCTACTAAATCCATTGAGCAGGCGCTTGATGCTGTTTATAATGATAATAAGATTGACGCTCTAATTTTTCGTCAATCTAACGATCCTTTGATCTCAAAAATTTTAAGACACGATGTGATTGTTTCTGGTGAAAGAATTTTGAAAACATCTGATTTAAAAAATGTTTTTAAAAATAATCCATCAAACTATCAACTCGAGTTTGTAATTAATAATTATTTGCTTCAACATCAAAAGAAAACTTTTTGGATGCCTTTTTATTCTAAAAATTATTTTAAGATAGATAAGTGGTCACATAAAATTGCCCTGAAAAAAACTGTTCAATTTCAAAGCGAGTTATTTAAAATTCAATTTTTGAAACAGTGGTTACTTTTCAGACCCAAAGCATTACCTTCTATCTTATAACGGCTCTTCTCAAATTAACGGGGTAATCACTCTTCTGGGTACTTGAAGGAGCAAACACGTTGTACGCATAATGAGTGTATGCATAAATCATCACTCTCTGGGATATTGGGTCTTTCCAAATACTCTATAATCAAAATTGAAGAACATCCTGAAAAAATATTAATCCATGTTAAGCTAAGAAGAAGAACTGGAGTTTGTCCTGGTTGTAGTAAACGTAGTTCTAAAGTACACGAGCATACTTCACCCCAAACAATTAAACATATTTCGATTGGTTGCAGGCAAACTCACTTAATTGTATACAAACGAAGATTCTGGTGCTCGGTTTGCCAAAAAACGTATAATGAAAAGATAAATATGGTAAAAAAATGGCAACGTCATACAGACTTACTTGAAGATGAGATTATTCAAGGGTTAAGAG